>OBYK01000058.1_pt1 | contig 103957 bp, 85 predicted proteins | sample 1476721 | NCBI WGS metagenome assembly OBYK01 (sample SAMEA2580191, study PRJEB22360) | human gut metagenome | biome: human gut; feature: human-associated habitat; material: faeces | place: Denmark | collected 2008/2010
CTTTTTTCATATCTTCTCCTTAATAAAAAGGCCAAAAATACTACCTTTGTACACTATTAATTAAGTAAACCATATTTAGAGTAAAAACATTACCATGAAGAGATTTTGGAGTATTCCACTTATGCTCATGCTATTCGCATGCCAAACTCCCAAAGAGAGTAGAGAGGAATTATCGCTTGCCGGTTGCTGGGAATTACGATTGGATTCAACAGATGTCACCGAGCAAGTTCAATTACCGGGTACCACGGACACCAACCAAAAAGGATACCCTAACAATGATAAGGAGGAGACAACTCATTTGTCTAGGCCCTTCCGCTATCAAGGTAAGGCTTGGTATCAGAAAGAGATCACGATTCCAGAGAATTGGGAAGGCAAGAGCATTTGGTTAATCTTGGAGCGAACAAAACCGACCCAAATATGGGTAGATAGCATATATGTCGGTTCATCCGACCATATTTCCACCCCTCAAGAATACGATCTGTCCGCATATCTCCGGGCTGGGAAGCATCACTTGACTATTCTAGTCGATAACGGTTTGAGCGTTCCGCCCCAATTATTGGACAATTCACACGCTTATACGGAATCCACGCAGACAAACTGGAACGGTATTATCGGAGACCTGAAATTGGAAGCCCGTCCACAATTCCATATCCGCCGGATACAAGTATATCCACATGCGGATCAAAAAACGGTGGACGTAAAAATAAAGCTTTCAAATCCATTCGAGCAAATGATCGTAGCCGCCGTTCAAATAGAGATGGAGGCTTTCAACACAGGCTTAGAGCACCATATCAAATTCAATAAGAATATCGTAGTTCAACAAGACGAGATCATATTCCAAATACCGATGGGTGATGACGCCTTGGAATGGAGCGAGTTCTCCCCTACCCTGTATCGCTTGACCGCGAACATCCAAGGAGAGAATATCCAAGATAGCCAAAGTACTACTTTCGGATTAAGAGATTTCAAAGCAGAAGGAACACAATTCAACATCAACGGATTGACCACCTTCCTTCGTGGAAAACACGATGCTTGCGTATTTCCGCTTACAGGCCATGTACCGATGGATACCGCAGCATGGAGACGCTATTTCCGCATCGCCAAGGAATACGGTATCAATCATTGCCGTTTCCATTCATGGTGTCCTCCTAAAGCTTGTTTCGAGGCGGCCGATATCGAAGGTTTTTACCTCCAACCGGAACTACCTTTCTGGGGAAAGATGGAAAAGGGCGATACCACTTTGATCCATTTCCTCACCAAAGAAGGATTACAAATACAGGAGGCTTACGGGAATCACGCCTCTTTCGTCATGATGGCGATCGGCAACGAGCTTTCCGGGGATCAAGAAGCGATGGTAGACATGATCGCCCGTTTCCGTAGTGAGGACGGACGGCATTTATACGCATCTGGATCGAATGACTATCTAGGCTTCAACGGCCCTGCGGCGGGTGACGATTACTTCACGACCTGTCGAGTCCCCGGCGCTAACGTATTCAGCAACCATACCCGGGGTTCCTTCTCTTTCGCAGATGCGGAGGATGGCGGTTATATCAACCATACCTATCCAAACTCGGTCATGAATTTCGAATCCGCTATCGAACAATGTTCATTGCCTATCATCGGACATGAGACCGGGCAATTCCAATGTTATCCGAATTATGAGGAAATCAAGAAATATACCGGGGCACTAAAACCTTGGAATCTGGAGATATTCCGCAAACGACTGGGCGAGTCCGGTATGGCCGGACAAGCGGATGATTTCTTCAAGGCTTCCGGTAAATGGATGGCGCAACTTTACCGGGCCGAGATGGAAATGGCGTTCCGTACTCCGGGAATGGCCGGCTTCCAATTATTGGATTTACAGGATTATCCGGGACAGGGCACGGCGTTAGTCGGTATCTTGGACGCTTTTATGGATAATAAGGGCTTGATAACCGCCAAGGAATGGAAAGAGTCTTGCGATGATGTCGTATTACTGGCTCTCCTACCTAAATTCTGTTACTCTGGGAATGAGGCGCTCAAAGGCTCCATCAAGGTAGCGAACTATACACCTACCACTTTAAAAGGGAAACATCTAACTTGGACCTTGACGAATAGTCAAGATCAAGTAATCGCCCAAAACAACATACCGCTGCAAATCAATCAAGGTACGTTGGCCGAGGTAGGCCCATTAAATATCGCTTTACCTGCCATTCAAGAGGCTGAGACCTATACTTTACGGCTGGCGATCGAGGGCACGGATTATCACAATCATTATCCGTTATGGATTTATCCGGAACATAATAACGTGCAAATCCCTACGGATATCAATGTTATTAAGAAATGGGATAAACAGGCCGAGAACTTATTGGCGAACGGGGCGAAAGTATTGTGGTTCCCGGATGCCAAGACTTACAAGAACGTGACGGTAGAAGGATTATTCCAGACAGATTACTGGAATTACCGGATGTTTAAGTCCATCTGCGAATGGGTAAAGAAACCGGTCTCTCCGGGTACCCTCGGATTATTAATGAATCCCTCTCATCCGGTTTTCGCTCATTTCCCGACGGATTTCCATACAAACTGGCAATGGTTCACGATGATAAAGAATAGCCATCCGTTGATACTGGACCAGCTTCCGGATAATTACAGGCCAATCGTACAGGTGATCGATAACGTGGAGCGTAATCATAAATTAGGGATGATCCAAGAATTCAATGTCGGCCCGGGCAAGTTATTAATCTGTATGACAGACTTGGAAACCCAACAAGAATACCCGGAAGCCCGCCAATTATACCGTAGCTTATTAAGTTATATGGATTCCTCCGAGTTCTCGCCTCAGATGACATTAACGCCCGCTCAATTGATTGAGTTATTCACGCATCAAGTCGGAGATTCGAAGATTAAGGAATTAGGGAATATCTCGTATGATGAGTAAGCGACCTCACTTTTGACGTATATTCACATAGAGACGCAGCGTGCTGCGTCTCTTTCCCTATAATATTCATAATCATCAAACAAGATAGTCTTTCGTAACGGAACGCTCGCAGGATAGTAACTCCTTGGGAGTACCACTAAACAAGATCTCACCCCCCATTAGTCCGCCTCCAGGACCTATCTCGATCACATAGTCCGCCGCTTTCAAGACATCCAGATTATGTTCGATCAAGAAGACACTATTGCCTTGATCTACCATAGAATCGAATAAGGAGATAATATGCCTGATATCTTTCACGTGCAAGCCATCCGTCGGCTCATCCAAGACAAAGACCTTGCTTTGGGTTCCTAGATAAAACGCCAGTTTCACCCGTTGCAACTCACCTCCCGATAATGTGGATAAGGCTTGGTTCAAATGCAAATACCCCAGACCAACCAGCATAAGCGGACGGAGTTTCTCCGCTATCACCGTTCCCGCAAAACGAAGGGAAGCCTTGCGGACTGTCAAGTCCATCACCTCGGCGATCGTAAGACCATCCACTGTATACCGCAAGGCTTCCGGGGAATAACGCAATCCTCCACAAGCCTCACAAACGGTCTCGATCGAATCCATAAAAGCCATATCAGACACGATCACGCCTTTTCCCCCACAAACCGGGCAACCGCCTTTTCCGTTAAACGTGAACATACTAAGCCCAGCCTTACTTTCCTTAGCGAAAAGTTTACGAATATCATCCGCAACTCCCAGATAAGTGGCCGGAGTGGAACGCAAGCTGATCCCGATATTCTTTTGGCTGATATAAATCACCTCCTCGGGGAAATCCCGGCGGAAGCATTCCATCAACGAGCTTTTCCCTGAACCGGCTACACCGGCGATCACCGCCAGTACTCCCATAGGAAGATCTACCGTCACGTCCTTCAAGTTATGAAGACGGGCATGCTTTACCGTAAACCAACCGGACGGGATCCGGAGACTTTCCTTCAGAGGGGTATTTTCTCCTAGCATACGGCCGGTCAAGGTATCGCTACGGAGTAAGCCCGCATAATCTCCCTCGTACAAGATACGGCCGCCCTCCATACCCGAACCCGGCCCCATATCCACGATATGATCGGCGATCTGTATCATTTCCTTATGATGTTCCACCAGCAAGACCGTATTCCCATGATCCCGCAACTTTCGGACCGAGGCTTTCAATAAATGGATATCGTGGCTATGCAAGCCCACGCTCGGCTCATCCAACACATAAAGCATATCGGAAAGAGATGAGTTGATATATTTAGCGATCTTACAGCGTTGCGCCTCCCCGCCGGAAAGGGTTTCCATGGAGCGATCCAGCGTCAAATACCCCAAACCGATCTCCAATAAGGCGGATAACCGGCCTCCGATCGCCTGCTTCATGTCTTTCGCCAACGGGTCATCAATCTCCCGAAGCCAAGCGATTATCTCGGGGATCGCCATATGAGTTACTTCGGCTATATTTCTCCCGTTGATCCGGCAAGAAAGTACCTTATCGTTCAAGCGGGTCCCACCGCAATCCGGGCAGATTCCCATCGTAACCATCGGTTCCAAGACCTTTTGATGGATCTTCCCTTCCTCGGAATTGATGATGCTGCGATACATACGGGTTACCAAGCCCTCATATTTCGCCGTCTTCGGCCAGTCGGCAGGAGGATTCTTCAAACGGATTTGCGGGGAATAAAGGAATAAGCGCAACTCCTCCGGCGTATAATCCCGGATCTTCTTATCCAGATTGAAAAGGCCGCTGCAAGCATAACGTATCCATCGCCATTGGCCGGGCTGGAAGGTGACGTAATGGATCACGTCCTCATCGTTCAGGCATTTATCAAAATCAACCAGCTTATGCACGTCCAGCTCACGAATCTCCCCCAATCCGTCACAACGGGTACAACGGCCTTGCGGATGATTAAAGGAGAATGTATCCGAATATCCGACAAAGGGTTTGCCCACCCGTGAGAACAAGAGACGGAGCAATGAATAGATATCCGTATAAGTCCCCACCGTAGAACGGGCGCTGGGAGCGGGCTTCCGCTGGTCTATCACGATAGCGACCGGCAGATTCCCGATCCGGTCTACATGCGGACGGCCATATTTGGGCAGGTATTGCTGCACGAAACTGGGGAACGTCTCATTCAACTCCCGACGTGAACTGGCGGCGATGGTATCCAATACCAACGACGATTTCCCGGAACCCGAGACCCCGGTGAATATAGTGATTTGCTTCTTCGGAATATCCAGAGAGATATGTTTCAAGTTATTCTCATAAGCTCCCTCGATCTTGATATATTCTTGATTTGACATAACCAATGACTTTAATGAACGAATGACAAAGATACGATCTAATCCTGTCTTTTTAATAGATATAAAGCGTATCTTGTAACACTACCTTTTGAGAGAGGTTACCAAGTAGAGGAAAGAGGATAGCTATATATGGCGCTTTTTACTCAAAAAGGCCGCTTTTTATACACGATAGGTCATGAAAGCCTACGCAACTAGTCGTGTTAGGCAACGCCAATAGTCACGTTGGGCATCGAAAGCAGTCATGAATAGGGTTATGAACTGTCATGAATAGGCATCATAACCCTATCATTTCCCCATCGTAACCCTATGAGATAGCCCAAACAACCCATAAGATATGAATTACGATGAACTAATTTCGCTAGAATGAAAGGCTGTTTTTTGACATCTATCTATTTAACAAACGATTACTGATTTTTTCTTGCGTATTTAGGAGCGAGCCGTACTTTGTCCCGGAAAAATCGATTCTCCGGGACTTAACTTTACAATTTGTCAATTTGATTATTCTGTCGAAAGACACCATCTTATTAAGGCATTTAATTCGTCGCATGGAAAGGAGCCTTGAATTCCGGACGGAGCGTACAGGTATCTTCCAATGGGAAATCCCGAGGGGCCTCTTGCGTCACTTCCCCGGTGGCTGCCCATTCAGCCCCTCTTAGTAAGGTTACCTGAAAACCCGTACACTCCATCGAGTAAATCATATTCGGGTCATTGCCGCAATGCCCCAACAGATCGACAAAGACACGCCCCTTCCCCCACTTCACCGTCCACATCAACGGTTCATGGCGTCCACGCTCATAAGCGGTAGCCAATATCTCCACATTCCGTACCGGACCACGCAAGCGGGTATAAATCTCGTCCTTGAAATGTTTCCATCTTATAGGCAGACCTTTCAAAATAGGGTGCTCCGGCGCACGATGCTCTAGGATCGTCTCATGCTGCAAGCCATGATAACCCGCATGACCGGGTGTATAATCGTATACATATTTGCCCTCTTTCCAATACAGGTAAGGACCGTCTTTCTCGTTTCGCCCCTCCCAAGCTCCCATGCCGATTATCTCGTTGTACGCTTTCCAACCGGCCATAGGTACCACGGAGGAATGGATAATCACGACCCCGCCACCATCCGCTACATAGTTCTCGAAAGCTTTTTGGACAGGCTCGGGCCAGACTTCACCTCCGTAATTGACAACAACCAAGTTATATTTAGCGAAATCGGGCTTAAAGGTATTTATATCTCCTCCGAAATCCGGGGTAAAGACGAAATCCACCTTAAACATTCCACTGTTCTCTAAGATCTGCTTCATGGCCTCGCAAGCACCTCGCCAATAATGACTGCCATCTTGCCCGGCGATCATCATCGTTTTTATCACCTTTTTCTGGGCGTAAGAGGTTGAGGCTGATAAGGCGCAACAGATAAGCGCTATAAAATAGATATACTTTCTCATGGTTGTTGGGGTTTAATGTTTTTACTCTCGGGGCTCCATTCGATACGGTCATAGCAACGGGTGGTTCGCAAATTATATCCTCGCTCATCAACCGTAAACTTCCCATCCTTGAAATAATCGATATATAACTCGGAGATCCCGTCATTATTGCGATCCTCCACCGTAAGCGCATATTTATCCGTCACATAGATCTCATCCGATATATATTGGATCTCTTTCGTATAATTATCCACGATCACGTAATAAAACTTAAACAGGTCGAAAGTAGGGTAATGCCCATTATCCCGCCCGAAAAGCATGACCTCTTCCATAGCGGCATCATCATCCATATTCGCTAAAACGGATTGTTGAAACCAAAAGCCGTCTTTTTGCGCTTGCGGAGGAATCCGGTCCCAACCCTCTTGATGGGCTGTCACCCGGAATTGGGCATGGGCGCCCATACAAACGAAAAGTAGGAGAACCCAATAAATCAATCGTCTTATCATGTCTATCATTTTTAATTATTATTCATATTTATAAGGCACAAATGTAATGATATGTCTCTTATTGATTATATTTGTCTTGTATTAAATTCACCTTTAGTCTAAATATATTATGAGCGATCAACCAATAGATTTTACGCAACGTAACATAGCCATCGACATCCTCCGGGCCGTCACGATGTGCGTGATGATCTTCGAAAGCGTACATCAAATTAAAAATTTAAACATTAAAACATATCGCTATATGAAAAAGATTATCGGACTATTCTTGCTTATATGGGCTATAGGTTCAGCCCAAGTTTCCGCCCAATCAGAGACAAACCGTTTAGATAGTATCATGCCCGTACGAGGCTTGGCCATCGCCGCTCCATCCGCACAGAAGTTGGATCTATTCTTGAAGTTCGTCCAAGAGGAACTGGCTCCCAGTCATTTCAACTTGTTGATTCTACGGGTAGACTGGAATTATGCCTATGAGTCCCATCCAGAACTGAGGGATCCGACCCCACTCACACGAGAGGATGTGAAAAAGATCGTAAAGGTTTGCCGGGATAACGGAATACGTATCGCTCCCCAGATCAATCTCTTGGGGCATCAATCATGGGCTGAGACTACCTACGCTTTATTACGTGAGTATCCGGAGTTCGACGAGACGCCACACGTGGATACCAAGAACTATACGGGTTGGCCCAACTCAGACGGACTTTATTGTAAAAGTTACTGCCCGCTTCATCCGGAAGTACATAAAATCGTATTCGCTTTAGTAGACGAGTTGACGGATGTTTTCGAAACTCAATTATTCCATGCCGGAATGGACGAGGTCTTTTATATCGGACATGATAGTTGCGTCCGTTGCGGCGGACATGACAAGGCTGAGTTATATGCCGGTGAGGTCACTAAAATACAAAACCACTTAGCCTCACAAGGCAAACGATTGATGATATGGGGAGACCGCCTGATCGATGGCAAAACTACCGGGATCGGCGCTTGGGAAGCCAGCATGAACAATACCTACCGTGCGATCGACTTGATCCCGAAAGATGTTTTTATCTGCGACTGGCATTATGAGCGTGCCGAGCAAACCGCTGTTTACTTTGCCATGAAAGGCTTCGACGTTGCTACATGCCCTTGGCGTAAACCTCAGATAGCGCTTCAACAGGTAGATGATATGATCCATTTCCGCCAGCATTCAAATCCGGAAATGTCTCGCCATTTCCAAGGAATTATCGAGACAGTCTGGTCCGGTGCAGACAGTTTCCTCGAGGCCTATTATAACCCGACTACCTATAAGCAAGAGGTCTCAGACGCTGTCACGGTCAAGAAACTAATCGAGAAATATAAGGCTTTGGAGAATCAGTGAATGTAATTTAGGTCATAATACCTGTAATCCATCTACAAAAGTTTCTCCGGATTTCATCGATCTTTGCCGTTGCAATCGAAAAGGGATAAACAAACCAAGAAGTAGAACTTATTAAAATAGCAATTATGACACTAAACGAATTCTTGAAGTATGTAGAGACAAGAAAGCCTCTTAAAGGAGACGAGATCCATCAGTTTATGAACAAGATGAGCGATGAGGCCAGACGCATGACATTCGAGTTAAACGGCTCATATCACGATCCCGAGGAAATCCGTGAGCTGTTATCCCGCTTGTTTAATAAGCCGGTCGATCCGTCTTTTCGTGTATTCCCCCCGTTCTATACGGATTTTGGGAAGAATATCACGGTAGGCAAGAACGTTTTCATCAACGCTTGCTGTCATTTTCAAGATCATGGCGGGGTGACACTGGACGACGGTTGCCAGATCGGGCATAACGTGGTCTTTGCCACCCTCAACCACGGCTTCGCCCCCGAAGACCGGAGCACTACCTACCCTGCCCCGATCGTTCTGAAAAAGAATGTCTGGGTAGGCTCGAACGCAACGATCCTATCCGGCGTAACCATTGGCGAGAACGCTATAGTCGGAGCCGGCTCGGTAGTTACTAAAGATGTACCGGACAATGCCATCGTGGGAGGTGTTCCCGCCAAGGTCATAAAATACATCCAATAACCCGTAACACCGATTACGACATCTGGGATTTCCGATATTCATTCGGGGTACACCCCACGGTCTTCTTGAATATGCGGCTGAAGTGCTGGGAGTATTGGAATCCTAGGTCGTAAGCGATTTGGCTGACGGTCTTGTTTGTCCCTAATATCCATTCTTTCGCTAAGGAAATAATCCGGTCTTGTATATTTTCTTGGGCAGTTTTCCCTGTCTCTTTCTTGATCAGATCACCGAAATAGTTCGGGGACAAACAAATCTTCTCGGCGAAATACCGTACAGTAGGTAGCCCCTCCTGTCTTAACAGATCGCTTTGCAGGTATTCATCCAGTAATCGTTCGAACCTCACCAACACATCCTTATTCGTCTCCGCACGGGTCGTAAACTGACGGTCATAAAAACGCAGGCAATAATCGAGCAGCAACTCGATATTCATCGCGATCAGCCGTTTGCTATGCTTGTCGATGGAGTGCTCCAACTCGATCTGGATTTTCCTCAGGCAATCCACGAAGATCCCCTTCTCTTCCTCAGAGAGATGTAACGCCTCGTTTGATTCATAGGAGAAGAAAGAATAACGCTTGATGTCCCGTCCCAAAACCGTACCACGGATCAAGTCCGGATGGAAAAGCAACCCATGCGCCAAAGGCCGGGTCCCGTCCTTAAGCTCAATACCCGTCACCTGCCCGGGAGCGAATCCTATTACGGTTCCTTCTTGATAATCATAATATTGCCTCCCATACCGAATATCCCCGCATTTCGTATCTTTCAGGAAAAGTCCGTATATACCATAATTAACCCGGAAATTAGTAGGCCATGTCTCGGACTTGGATAAATCTACCACGCTCACCAAGGGGTGCAACGTCTCCAAGCCAAACATCTTGTTGTATTGATCAACGGTATCGATCTTTATTAGATTCTCCATAAGGCTATCTGTTTTATCGCAAAGATAAACATTCCAAATCTAACAGCCTCATGCCATCAGATAAAATCCACCAAGCCGGATGATATCGTATTGAAAAATATGTACGAAAGGAATATTGAAAAGGAGGAAGGAGAAATAAAAAGCGGTCTGGACGGGACTCGAACCCGCGACCCCATGCGTGACAGGCATGTATTCTAACCAGCTGAACTACCAGACCAAAATGTTATTCTTTATCGCTATTCCGTTGAATTGCGATGCAAAGATAGGTGGATTTTTTGAATTAGCAATAGTTTAGGATGAAAAAATTAGAACAAATCGATAAATTTCATACTTTTGTCCCCATATATAATTAACACTAGCATGAAAAATACTCCTGTAGACTATCAGACAGCCAGACGGATTATCGATGGCTTTGGACTTCCCGATTTTGGGAAAGCGACTATCCGGGAGGTAGTTGCCATATCCACGCAATTGGAACAAGAAACGGGAACCGAGTTCATCCATATGGAAATGGGCGTACCGGGCTTGAAAGCCGCCCAAGTAGGTGTAGACGCTGAGATCGAAGCCCTTCGTAGCGGTATAGCGTCCATCTACCCGAACATCAACGGAACTCCCGAAGTGAAAAAGCAAGCTTCCCGCTTTATCAAGGCGTTTATAAATATAGATATAGACCCGGAGTGTTGCGTACCCGTAACCGGTTCCATGCAGGGCACATACGCCTCTTTCCTTACGGCCGGACAATGTACGCCGGGAAAAGACACCATCTTGTTTATCGACCCCGGATTCCCCGTGCAGAAACAGCAAATAGCCGTTATGGGCTATAAATATGAGTCGTTCGACGTATACGAATACCGTGGCGAGCGATTGCGTAAGGCCTTGGAAGCGCATCTTTCCAAAGGCAATATTGCCGCAATGATCTATTCCAACCCGAACAATCCGGCTTGGTTCTGCCTCACCGATGAGGAGTTGAAGATCATCGGCGAGATGGCCAACAAATACGACGTGATCGTCATAGAGGACCTCGCCTATTTTGCCATGGATTTCCGCAAGGACCTCGGATGTCCTTTCGAGCCTCCTTACCAAGCGAGCGTAGCCCGTTATACCGATAATTATATCATGCAGATATCCGGTTCCAAAGCGTTCAGCTATGCCGGGCAGCGTATCGGCGTGACAGCGATCTCCAATAAACTTTACCATCGCTCCTATCCGGGATTGACCCAGCGCTATGGAGGCGGTACGTTCGGTACGGTATATATCCACCGTGTCTTATACGCCCTATCTTCCGGAACCAGCCACTCGGCCCAATTCGCCTTAGCCGCCATGTTCAAGGCCGCCGCGGACGGTACGTTCGACTTTGTCTCGCAAGTGAAAGAATACGGACGTCGTGCGGAGAAACTAAAGAAGATTTTTACGGATCATGGTTTCACAATCGTTTATGATCACGATCTGGACCAACCGATAGCCGACGGTTTCTATTTCACGATCGGTTACCCGGGAATGACCGGCGGACAATTGATGGAAGAGCTGGTTTATTACGGAGTAAGCGCCATATCATTAAGTACCACAGGTAGTAACCAACAAGGACTACGGGCTTGTACCTCTTTCATAAAAGATCACCAATATGATTTGCTGGACGAAAGACTGAGATTATTCGAGGAAAATCATCAAGCATAAATTAACAATAAGCCCGGTCGGTTCACGTTTATTAACTTGAATCCCGGGCTTTTCATTTGCTTCTTATTAAAAAACGCCTTATATTGTCGGTGAATTAGTAACAACCTAACATTCACGATCATGGCATCTTATAAAAATATATTTAAAATAACACATAACGATGTCCTTCCTATTCAAGGAAGTATTCTGATTGCCGAGCCTTTTTTACAAGATGCCTATTTCCAACGTTCCGTCGTATTATTAATAGAGCATACGGAACACGGATCGATGGGATTTGTCTTGAATAAAAAAACGGATCTTATCGTAAACTCTTTTTTCAAGGAGTTTGCCGAATTTCCGGAGATACCGATTTATCTGGGGGGGCCGGTCAGCCCCAACCGTTTGTTCTTTATTCATTCCTTAGGGGATAATATCATTCCGGACGCATTAAAGATCAATGATTATTTATATTTCGACGGGGATTTCAACGCATTGAAACGATACATCCTCAACGGGCACCCAATCGATGGGAAAGTGAAGTTTTTCTTGGGATACTCCGGATGGACCGAAGGGCAATTAAACCATGAAATCAAACGGAACTCGTGGGCCGTAAGCCATATCACCACCGATAATATCCTGTCTGCCGATGGGGAGGGCTATTGGAAAGATTCCGTAGAATTATTAGGCAATGATTATAAAACTTGGACAAAATATCCGAAGGACCCGTATTTAAATTAACTGCATTATGCAGACATCGGAATAACCATCCGGTGTCCTGATCCAGTCCTTAAGCGTCCCCGCCTCGACAAATCCCAGACGGGTAAATAATTTCTTGCTAGGCTCGTTCGCCACGGGAATATGCACATAAAGTTGATGAAGCTTCAAAAACGTATAAGCGTATTCCATCAATAGTCTTAACGCTTCCGTAGCAAAGCCACGTCCTTGATACCTACGGTCCAGCATAATACCGCAAGCCGCCCGGTTCGGATGCGGCTCAAAATCGAATAAGTCCACGATCCCCACGGAAGTCCCCGTATCGCAATCCTCGATCATGAAGCGAAGTTGGCGAGACTCATAGATACTCCGGTCGCTACCCGCTATATATTCCTTCAATATATAACGGGAATAGGGAGCCAAGGTATTCCCTACTTCCCATAACTCCGGATCATTCTCCCAACGATACAACAACTCCAGATCCTCTGGTTCCAATGCCCTCAAACGGACTCTATCATTCGACAATAACATATTTACCCAAGGATTACTTAAACAAGCCGACCACTCTTCTTCGTATATATATGGTAAACCGCTTTCTTGTTCACGAGCTTGTCCATAAACAAGAGCATCTGCTCGTAACGGGCATCGGGGAAGCAGAAAGCGTAGTCCGTAAAGCCTTTCATCTGGTTCTTGCGACAGATAGCATCCATCACACGTTCTACGTCCAAATCCCAGAGATTCACGAATTCCAGATCCGGCATAGCTTTCAGGCAAACGGCCTTTACCTCCTCAAAATGATCCTCCCTACACAAGATCAAAAGGCGGCGATGCTTAACCGCTTTAGCCTTCTTGCGTAGAGGGGCTGAAATCGTCGCCCAGCAAGCTTTCAGCAGGACAGCCAACCGGATCAGTATCCGCATCAACCAACCGGACCCCGGATAATATTTCTTATAGAAAATCAACATGGCGCCGTAAAAAGCCCTTATGTACCTCAAGTCACCATGCTTCGTACTCTCCCCCTTATAATGCAGGATCCGTTCCGGCACGTACAAGTTCTTATAGCCTCCCAACACGATCCGATAAGACAAATCGATATCCTCCCCATACATGAAGAACGACTCATCCAACAAGCCGACCTTATCCAACGCCTCATGGCGAAGCAACATGAACGCACCCGCCAGCACCTCCACCTTATGCGTCTGCTCTTTATCCAGATACGGCAGGCTATAACGTGCGAATGCAGGAGAGTTAGGAAACAGCTTTGAAAGACCGAATATCTTGCAGAACGACACCCAAGGCGAAGGGAAAGCCCGTTTGCTCTCCGGCAAGAATACCCCGTGCCCATTCAGCATCTTCACGCCGATAGCTCCGATCTCCGGATCCTCATCCATCTGGAAGCACAGGCTGCGGAGGCTCTCCTCTCCCACCACGGTATCGGGATTCAGCAATAACACGTATTCCCCGGTGCACTGGCGAATCGCCTGATTATTAGCCTTGGCGAAACCGGGATTATCTTTATTCTCAATGAAAACCACCTCCGGGAACTTAGGCCGGAGATATTCGACAGATCCATCCGTCGAGTTATTATCCACCACGAACACCTCGGCGTCCATCCCCGTTACGGCGGCACGGACAGAATAGAGGCATTGCTCCAGAAAATACTTCACGTTATAGTTAACGATGATAACGGACAACTTGGTTTCTTCGTAGGTCATTCCGGATATTAATTATGAGTTATGATTTATGAATTAGAAGAGGTGAGATTGAACTCGGTACGATTGATAATGGATCGTCCTAAGGTGATCTCGTCGGCATACTCGATCTCATCACCGATAGATACGCCACGTGCGATGACACTGATCCTCACATCGTAACCGGATAGCTTCCGGTAAATAAAAAAGTTAGTCGTATCGCCTTCCATGGTAGTGCTCAACGCCAAGATGATCTCTTTCACCTCACCTTCGGCCACACGTCGCACCAGACTGTCGATACGCAAGTCGCCCGGTCCGATACCATCCATCGGCGAGATGATCCCGCCCAACACATGGTATACGCCACGGAATTGCCCGGTATTCTCTATCGCCATCACCTCCTTGATATTCTCTACCACGCAAACCAAGGAATGGTCACGGCTGGGGTTGGCGCAAATAGAGCAAACCTCATCATCACATATATTATGGCAGACCTTGCAGTACTTCACGTCTCGACGGAGGGCAACCAAGGCCGCGGCGAAGTTTTCCGTATAGCCGACGTCCCGGCGCAACATATAAAGCGCTAGCCGGAGCGCTGTCTTCCTCCCCACCCCCGGCAAGGAAGCCAATTCATTCACGGCATTTTCCAACAAGGCTGAAGGATATCTTTGATTCATCTACTTTCTGTATTTGACTACAAAAATAGAAAGAATTTACGAATTAACGATAAACCTCAAATTATTTACTCGGCTTCTCCCCCATCCCATTCAAGTCGCACATCTCTTGCTTGATATGTACAACTATAACTGCTCTAGGTATAATTGTTCATGTCCTCAAGTAATAAACATTCTTTTTGCCATATACAAACATACTTACTACTTGATCTATTTCCAAATGATCGCCGTGGGATGTACAGACCACGACGTGATTTGTATATTCCACGACTTGGTCTGTACAGATCACGCCGTGGTTTGTAGAATTATACAGCATGCGAACAAGAATTCATACGCTACTGGGCAAGAATTCATATAGATAATTTGGGTACGGTTGCCCTAACTATTCTAAAGAATCCTTGCATGTCTCAGCCAGAAAACATAAATTTGTCACCCAACACCCGTTTGGTGGAGCTATTACGAACTTATAATCTAACATTTTAATATCGTGAAACCAGAAAATGAAGAAAAGGTAACCGGGCTGCCAGAAAACGCCTACCGAGAATTAAAAGAAGGGGAAAGCTACAAGCCTCTTATGTCTCCCAACAAACACTATCCGGAGGTTACGCCTTGGTCCGTCCTTTGGGGATTGGTCATGGCGGTGATATTCAGCGCGGCGGCCGCTTATCTGGGCCTGAAGGTCGGTCAAGTATTCGAGGCCGCCATCCCGATCGCTATCATCGCCGTAGGGTTGTCTAGCGGATTCAAGCGGAAGAACGCCTTGGGAGAGAACGTCATCATCCAGTCTATCGGGGCTAGTAGCGGCGTGATCGTGGCGGGGGCCATTTTCACCTTGCCCGCCCTTTATATCCTGCAAGACAAATATCCGGAGATCACGGTCAATTTCTTCGAGGTTTTCATGAGTTCCTTGTTAGGAGGTATCATCGGGATCTTGCTATTAATCCCGTTCCGTAAATATTTCGTATCCGATATGCACGGTAAGTATCCCTTCCCGGAGGCTACGGCAACCACGCAAGTACTCGTCTCCGGCGAGAAAGGCGGAAGCCAAGCGAAGCCCTTGATATTCGCCGGATTAATCGGTGGTTTGTACGACTTCATCATCGCCACCTTCGGTTGGTGGGGCGAGACGATCAGTACCCGTATCGTCGGGGCCGGCGAGATGCTGGCGGAGAAAGCCAAGATCGTGTTGAAAGTCAATACGGGCGCAGCCGTGCTAGGTCTGGGTTACATCATCGGATTAAAATACTCCTTGATCATCTGCGCCGGTTCATTCTTGGTATGGTTGGTGATCATCCCCGCCATGTCCGCCATTTTCAGCGCCGACGTACTTACGTTCGGCAATGACGCTATCACGGCGACCGTCGGGAGCATGAGCGCCGAGCAAATCTTCACCACCTACGCCCGCCACATCGGTATCGGAGGTATCGCTACCGCCGGGGTGATCGGCATCATCAACTCTTGGGGGATCATCAAGGGAGCCGTAGGCTTGGCGGCAAACGAGCTGAAAGGAAAAGGAGACGCTGTGGAGAGTAATACCATACGTACGCAAAAGGATTTGTCGATGAAAGTGATAACGATCGGTATCATCGTATCGCTGATCGTCACCTTCCTGTTCTTCCAGTTCGGCGTACTTCATAATTGGTTCCATGCCGCCATCGGCTTATTGCTGGTCGGGGTGATCGCTTTCCTTTTTACGACCGTAGCGGCAAACGCTATCGCTATCGTAGGGACGAACCCGGTATCGGGCATGACGCTCATGACGTTGATCCTCGCCTCCATCATCTTGGTCTCCGTAGGGTTGAAAGGGCCGGCCGGCATGGTATCCGCCCTGATTATCGGAGGCGTGGTTTGTACGGCGCTTTCCATGGCGGGAGGTTTCATTACCGACTTAAAGATCGGCTATTGGCTGGGGAGCACACCCGCCAAGCAAGAGACTTGGAAATTCTTAGGCACATTAGTTTCCGCCGCTACGGTAGGAGGCGTGATCTTGATATTGAACCAGACGTACGGTTTCACGACCGGACAATTGGCCGCTCCGCAAGCGAACGCTATGGCCGCCGTTATCGAGCCGTTGATGAGTGGTTCGGGGGCACCTTGGGCTTTATACGCAATTGGAGCCGTCCTCGCCGTCGTATTGAACTTCTGCAAGATACCGGCGTTGGCATTCGCCTTGGGTATGTTTATTCCTTTGGACCTGAATACGCCGCTTTTGATCGGTGGAGCGATCAGTTGGTACGTAGGAAGCCGTAGCAAAGACCAAAGCTTGAACTCAGCCCGCTTGGAGAAAGGTACGTTACTGGCTTCCGGCTTTATCGCCGGCGGTGCCTTGATGGGGGTGGTCAGCGCGGCCTTACGCTTCGGCGGAATCAACTTGATGAACGAGGAATGGGCATCTAGCAATGCCGCCGAGATACTAGCGGTTGTCATGTACCTTGTCATGATCGCTTACCTCACATTTAATTCCCTGAATGCGAAAAAAGAATAGAATAAAGGAATAAGGATATGGAAGCACCTGTAATCAATGTGGGAATCATGACCCACAAAGCGGTCTCATTTGTTTTTAACGAAGAGTATGTACATACGGAAACCGGCACGTTCACCATAGGCGAGCAACGTGCCCTCTGGGTAAACGGCAAGATCGTGTACAATGGGAAGCTTTATCAGGAGCTATTCTTCGAGCCGACCAGCCCGCAATCCTCTTTCGACTTGAAGGCGGTCACGATCGGCGTGGATTTTCACTGGCAACGACAGGAGGATCAACGCTTCAAGGGAGCGTTGAACTTCGTGGCGACCGATAAAGGAATCGTCACGATCAACCAAGTGGACGTGGAGGAATACCTTACCAGCGTAATCTCCTCGGAGATGAGCGCCAACGCTTCCAAAGAGTTGCTGAAAGCCCATGCCGTGATCTCACGAAGCTGGCTCTTGGCGCAGGTCGAGAAGAATTTCAGCTTGAACGGATCGGTTACGCCCTATAAAAGTTGTTACAGCGACAACGAGACCTTGATCCGCTGGTACGACCGGGAGGACCATGAGTTGTTCGATGTCTGTGCCGACGACCATTGCCAGCGTTACCAAGGTATTACCCGGGCATCGAACCCGATAGTCAGGGAGGTGATCAAAGAAACCCGTGGAGAGGTATTGATGGATAACGATACGATCTGCGACGCCCGCTTCTCGAAATGCTGCGGAGGCGTGACCGAGAAATTCGAGAATTGCTGGGAACCGGTTCCCCACTCCTATCTTACCGCATTGAGGGACGGCGAGACTCCCGCCTATCCCGACTTGACGGACGAGCGGGAAGCGGAACAATGGATACGTACCTCACCCGAAGCCTTCTGTAATACGACGGACAAGGAGATCCTTAGCCAAGTGCTAAACAACTACGATCAAGAGACCACGGATTTCTACCGTTGGAAAGTAGAATACACGCAAGAGGAACTATCGGGGTTGATCCACCGGAAAACGGGTATGGATTTCGGGCCGATCATCGATCTCGTACCGTTGGAAAGAGGTTCGTCCGGACGTATCACGAAACTCAAGATCGTAGGGGTACGCCGTTCGTTCACCATCGGCAAAGAGCTTGAGATACGCCGGACATTGTCCGAGACGCATCTATACAGCTCGGCCTTTGTTGTCGATAAGAAGGATATCCGCCTCGATATCCCCTCCCGCTTCATCTTAACGGGAGCCGGATGGGGACATGGCGTGGGGCTTTGCCAGATCGGAGCCGCCGTGATGGGAGCCAAAGGGTATTCGTACCGGAAAATCCTCACGCATTATTTCCCCGGAGCCTCTATTGAGAAAAGGTATTAAACAAAGGTGTCCAAAATCTGGACACCCTTGTCCAATTATTGGACACTCATAAATAATCATACGCTACTCACCCCTCTGTTTTTCAACCACATAAACACAATGGCACGGTATTTGATTTTATCTTACCGGAAAATAATACAATAACAATATGAAAAACATCGGGATCGCAATTCGCTCCCTTTTTAAGAGAGGGCAACACAATGTAATGAAGATTATCTCCTTGGGTATAGGACTGACCATCGGCTTGGTGCTGATCGCTAAAGTCCACTTCGAGAACACCTACGATAACTTCTATCCGGACGGAGACCGGATCTATCGAGTATATGAGAAATTTTTCATGAACGGGGAAGTGGGCGACCACGGGCAAACGCCCGCCGGAGTAATCCCCCTCTTGAAACAAGAGACACCGGAGATCGAGGCCGCCACACGCTATACGTACTTCCGGGGAAACTCCCCTTTTACGATGTCCGACAACAAGCATCGGCTCAAAGCGACCTTCATCCTAGCGGACAGTTGTCTTTTCGACGTATTGCCCCGCCCCATGCTCATCGGAGACCCTAAGCAAGTTCTCTCCCAACCCATGTACGTGCTCGTATCCGACGAGATCGCCGAACGTATCGGCGGTAACGTGATGGGAAAACGCTTCGAGATTGACGACGCGCCGGGACAAGCCCTCACGATAGGCGGCGTATTCAAGAAACTACCGGACAACACCGAACAGAGTTATGACATTATCGTATCCCTTTCTTCCATCAGCAAGTTCATGTGGGACGGAACCCATATGTTAACCGGAAACGACCGCTACCAAAGTTATGTCAAGGTATCGCCGGGTACGACAGAGGCCCAGTTGGAAGCGGGAATGAGACAGATGATCGACAAGCATTTCCCCGTAAACGACCTTAAGAAAGCCGGCGTGGAACTGACCTTCACCTTCCACAAACTACTCAACGTACATATGGAGGACGATATGGCCAAACGTATGGCCTTGATCCTCTCGTTCATCGCCTTCGTATTGATCTTCACCGCCGTAATGAACTATATATTGATCGTGATCTCCTCCATCGTGAACCGCACGAAAGAGATGGCCGTACGCAAATGTTACGGGGCGAGCGGTAAGGATATCCAAGGTATGGCGTTGTCCGAGGTAGGGACCCACGTCACCGTCGCACTAGTGCTGGTCGTACTTTTGATCCTAGGATTTCAAGGAATTATAAAGGAGCTGATCGGCACGGGAGTCCGATCGTTATTCCTATCCACGGGTATGTGGGCGATATGCCTCACGGTCATAGTCGTACTTATCTCTACGGGCATAGCTACCGGCTGGTTCTTAGGACGCATTCCTGTAGCGGCTGTTTTCCGGAGTATTCGTGAAGCACGCCGCCTTTGGAAACTGGGACTCTTGTTCTTCCAGTTCACGGCAATCAGCTTCCTCGCCTCCTTATTGCTAGTGGTAGGCAAGCAATACGACCATATGGTGAATGATCATCCGGGATACAATCCCGAGAACCTCGCCTATGTGTATATCGGCGCCGTAGACTCCACGGGGCGTGCCAAACTGATCGAGGAAACCCAGAGATTGCCCGAGGTAGACGCCATCACGACTTGCTATAACCTTCCTTTCTGGGGGGCCTCGGGCAATAACGTCTATCTTCCGGGAGACGACCGGGAACTATTCAACATCGCCGACCTCTACGACGTAGGAAACGATTACCTGAACGTATTGGAAATCCCGATCGTAGAAGGACAATACTTCACAGAGAATACCACCTCCTCGCAAGAGATACTGGTGAGCCGCAATTTCATTGAATACATGAAACCTTTCGCCGACTGGAAGGATGGAGCCGTGGGCAAGACGGTACAAATAACCGGACACGATACCAAGTCCGAGTCGATGCCTCTCTTCACGATCCGGGGCGTGTTCGAGGATTTCCGCCTAGGTTCCATAGCGGGAGAAGATCCGCGAGCCAAGATCATGTTCTATACGAAAGGGGCGGCCCAACATATGGTCATTCGGTACCATAGCCTTTCTTCCGAGGCCCTACGCAAGACGCAGGATCTAATGGGGCAACTCATCCCGGATAAAGAACTCAACGTGATCTCCTTCAAGAGCGAGATGCTGGAAGGATACACCTCCTCCCGGAAATTCCGTGACTCCGTCATGATCGGTGGTATCGTCACCTTGCTGATCGTCTTCATCGGATTGATCGGATACACGAACGACGAGGTGAACCGTCGCCGGAAAGAAATGGCGATCCGCAAGATTAACGGAGCCACGGTAAAAGACATACTCCATATCTTCTTGAAAGATATCATCACCATGGCATTGCCGGCCATCTTACTTGGTTGCGGTATCGCTTTCTATATCTCCCAGAAATGGCAAGAGCAATTCTCGGAAAAGATCCAGCTATCCTGGTATCTATTCGTGGGAGGAGGCGTATTGGTACTCACCGTCATACTGGCGGTTTCCGGATATAACGTATTCCGTACCACCCACGACAATCCCGTAAACAACCTCAAGTCCGAATAAATCAAAAGGGCCGCATCTTATCCAGACGGCGGCCCTTTGACTTAATGTTTACCTATTTCCCGGTTATGATGAACAACCGGTTCGCTTTCACTCTCACGAGCTATTACTATGACGCAAAGGTAGGCCGAAGGTTTAAAACGACCAAAAAGAATTCGACGAATCGGGCGTTTTCCTCGGTGAATCTCGTTATTTTTCCTACTTTTGTCCCTATTAATACATACAACCATGGGACTGAAAAAACAATTCGTATCGGCGATTTTGCTAGGCAGCGCGCTAACCGCTCCCCTATTCGCTCAAGATATCGCCACCCCGTCTAGCTCGATAGACACTTTAGCCATTTTCTCATTCAACGATTTCCATGGGGCTTTCGCCTCCGACGGGATCACGCCGGGAGCCGCCCGGTTGGTACAAATGACACAAAACGAGAAGCAACGCTATCCGCATTCCATCGTTGTCTCAGGCGGAGATAATTTCAGCGGAAGCTATTTCTCCAAGATCACGAAAGGCGAGCCTATCAAAGAGATGTACGAGGCGATGGACGTGGAAATGTCCGCCATCGGTAACCACGAATTCGACTGGGGGCTTCCTTACCTAGTGGACACCGCCACCCTAAATATCCCCCATGTAGCCGCCAATATCACCGAGGAGAAGAAATACACCCACCCCGACTGGTTGAGTCCCTACCGTATCGTAGAGCGTAAGTTGAAAGATGGCTCCTCCCTGCGCATAGCCTTCATCGGACTGACCACGACGGACACCTACGTCAAGACCAAGCCGGAGAACCTGAAAGGGCTTCAGTTCACGCATCCGCTGGGAGCGGCCTGCATACAAACCGTCTACCAGTTAAAGAAAGAGGGCCAGATCGATATGATTATCCTCTTGATGCACATTGGCACAGATATGAAAATGCCTTACCGCATCACCGAGGAGAACGCCCAAGGACTGCCGTTCATCGATAAGGTAGACGCCATCATATCCGCCCACTCGCATGAGCTGGTGCTCGATAAGATCAATAACATCCCCATCATCCAAGCCGGCGTAAACGGTACCCATATCGGGAAACTGCTGTTCCAGATACAGGATTTCAACGGACACCGGGATATCTCTTTCATCCAAGGGGATACCGTGCGTGTAGCCTGCGAGGAGAACCCGGAGATGCGAGAGGCCGTGGAGAAGATCATGGATAAATATCGGCTGAACGAGAAACTTGCCACGGCAAAAGAGGCCTTGATCCACGACCGTACCATCAATAAGTTCGACTATACGCCTATCGGGGCGTTGGTCACGGCCGCTTACGCCCAGCGTTTCCAAAAAGAGATGCCCGCTTACAAGGATCAGCCGGTGATCGGCGTAAACCATTACGGAGGTATCCGTGCGGCCCTCCCGAAAGGGGATATCACCCGACTGCGTGCCGGCAACATCTTGCCTTTCGGCTCCGCTATCGTTGCCTATCGTTTCGACGGCAAGCGGTTGAAGAAGCTATTGGAGGATGGACGGAAGAATCCGAACGGTTTCCTTCAATCCTCCGACCTCACGCTTACCCTAAGCGGAAATAAGATCGAGAAAATAGTCTATACGAGAGACGGGCAAAAGACCGAGATCGAGGACAATACCTCTTGCGTGGTGACCCTAGACGCTTTCATCACCGATGGCGGAGACGGGTACGACGCCTCTTTATTCAAGGGCTACGAGATCCCGGAATTCGACAATTTAGGTATCATATCGACTGACGCTTTCATGGACTACCTAAAGGGCTTCAAGAAACCCATCACGGTAGAATCCACGCATATGCCGGTTATTTCAAAGTAAAGCCGTATCTTTGCGGAGAAGAAGAAAGAAGTTAGCAATACATGAACAGCTATATGATCCTTTTTATTATCGCTGCCTATTTCGCCGTCTTGCTGCTGATAGCATGGATCACGGGACGTAATAACAGCAACGAGGCATTCTTCCTCGGGAACAGGAAATCACCTTGGTATATCGTTTCTATCGGTATGGTAGGGACATCCTTATCGGGGGTGACGTTCGTATCGGTACCCGGCATGGTGCGGGCGATCGATATGACGTATATGCAGACTGTATTAGGCTTCTTCGTGGGATATATCATTATAGCCAAGGTATTGCTACCGCTATACTATAAGTTGCAGCTTACCTCCATCTACTCGTATCTGGATGACCGGATCGGGAGAAGGGGGTACAAGACAGGGGCCTCATTCTTCCTGCTCTCGAAGATCGTAGGGGCGGCCGCACGCTTATATCTAGTGGTCTTGATCTTGCAAACCTACGTGTTCAACGCTTGGAACATCCCATTCGCCGTGACCGCTATCCTCAGTATCCTGCTGGTATGGCTATATACGTTCCGGAGCGGTATCAAGACGATCATCTGGACAGATACGTTGCAGGCCCTTTGTCTCGTGGCAATGTTGATCGTGATCATCTGGCAGGTGAAGGACAAGATGGGACTGGATTTCGGGGGTATGGCGCAGACCTTGGTGGAAAGTCCTCATTTCCGGATCTTCGAGTTTGGCGATTGGCATAGTACGCAAAACTTCTTCAAGCAGTTCTTCAGCGGTATCTTTATCACGATCGTCATGACCGGGCTGGATCAGGACATGATGCAAAAGAACCTCTCCTGCAAGAGCTTGAAGGATGCCCAGAAGAATATGTACACATATGGCTTCGCCTTCACGCCGGTCAACTTCTTGTTTCTCGCGCTGGGGGTACTACTACTGACATTGGCGGCACAGCAGAACATCCAGTTGCCAACCCTCAACGACGATATCCTCCCGATGTTTTGTACCTCAGGGATCTTGGGCGGGAGTATCTTGATCTTCTTTACGATCGGTATCATAGCGGCGGCTTTCAGTAGCGCCGACTCGGCGTTGACAGCGCTCACCACCTCTTTTTGCGTGGATATCCTCGGCGTGCAGAGAGAGGAAGCGAAAAGGGCGAAACGTACCCGCCTAAAGGTACACGTGATGATATCCGTCTTGTTCGTCTTGATCATCTTGGCGTTCAAGGCCGTAAATAACCGGAGTGTTATCGACGCAATCTACATGATAGCGTCGTACACGTATGGTCCTCTATTGGGGCTGTTTGTTTTCGGGCTTTTCACGAAGCGGAAACCCCGTGACAAATACGTGCCCTATATCTGTATAGCCTCCCCGTTGATTTGCCTCGCCACGGATTTCTTGGTGAAACAATACGCAGGCTATACGTTCGGCTACGAGATGCTTATGGTAAACGGAGGCATCACGTTCGCCGGGCTGTGGCTTTCGGCAATTGAAAATGGAAATTTGAAAATTGAGAATTAAGCCTAGCCATTATTCAATACTCATTATTCATTAATTTATATTTTATGGAAATTAAAAGCGCAGAATTTGTTATCAGCAACACAGACGTAAGGAAATGCCCCGAGGGTAATAAGCCGGAGTATGCCTTCATCGGACGAAGCAATGTAGGCAAATCCTCTTTGATCAATATGCTTACCAACAAGAAGGGCTTGGCGATGACTTCGCAAACACCGGGTAAGACTTTACTTATCAATCATTTTCTTATCAATAACGAGTGGTATCTGGTAGATCTTCCGGGGTATGGCTTCGCCCAACGAGGCAAGGAGAACCGGGAGCAATTGAAACGTATCATCGAGAACTATATCCTCGATCGAGAGCAACTGACCAACCTATTTGTCCTTTTGGACTGCCGTCACGAGGCGCAAAAGATCGATCTGGAGTTTATGGAATGGCTGGGTGAGAGCGGGGTTCCTTTCTCTATCATCTTCACGAAGATCGACAAGATCAGCAAGGGACGCTTGAAAGAGAACCTAAAAGTCTATACGGATAAATTACTGGAGACTTGGGAAGAGCTTCCTCCGATCTTCCTCTCTTCCTCGGAGAAGAAAGAGGGACGGGATGAGATTCTGGACTATATCGAGTCTATCAACAATAGCTTGAATAATTGAAAATTAGTTGAGTTGATATGGGATTAGCTTCGGTTCTTCTGGTTTTATCTCCGTTTACGCAGATCAATACGCCTTATCCTTCCACGGCTTACCTAAAAGGTTATTTGGAGGCAAAGGGTGTACATGCCGGGCAGACCGATCTGGGTATCGAGACAATCTTGGCTTTGTTTTCCACGCAGGGTCTCGGAGAGTTATTCGCCGAGATCGAGCGACGGAAAGGTAAATATCCGGCTAAAGTCCGGGGGATGCTAGCTAATAAGCAACGGTATATCGACACGATAGCCGCCGTCGTCGCTTTCCTTCAGGGAAAGAACGATCCTCTCGCTTATCGCATCTGTAACCAAGATTACCTTCCCGAAAGCGACCGCGGGAGCCAAAACGAGGAGGAGCTGGAATGGGCGTTCGGCACTTCGGGATTACGGGATAAGGCCCGTTATCTGGCGACCTTGTATCTGGAGGATCTCTGCGACTTGATCAGGGAAACGATCGACCCGGATTTCGGCTTCAGTCGATATGCCGAGCATCTGGGCCGCTGCGCCTCCTCTTTCGACGAGATCGAGGAAGCCCTCCAAAAACCTTTCGGCTTTATCGACCGCCTGACGCAACCGCTATTGGAAAAGCACATCGCCGAGAGCAAGCCCAAGGCGATCGCTTTCAGTGTACCTTTCCCGGGGAATTTATTCAGTACCCTCCGGCTCGCCCAATGGCTACGGCAGGCACATCCCGATATCCCGATCCTTATGGGAGGTGGTTTCGTGAATACGGAACTTCGCTCCATCACGGATACACGTTTCTTCAAATATATCGATTACCTCTTGCTAGATGATGGAGAGGACCCACTCTTCCAAGTGTTACGCTATCTAGACGGGGCGATCCCCAAAGAGGAACTGGTACGCACCTTCTCCTTGGACGAGAGCGGCAGCCGGGTCGTTTATCAAGATAACCCCGCTTACCCCGCTTGCCGGCAAAACGAGACCGGATTCCCGGATTACGAGGGCTTGCCGCTGGACAAATACATCTCCGTCATGGAAATGGCCAACCCGATGCACAAGCTTTGGAGCGATGGTCGCTGGAATAAACTGACCTTGGCGCACGGTTGCTACTGGGGGAAATGCGCCTTCTGTGACGGCTCATTGGATTACATCAAACGATATGAGCCGAATACAGCCAAGACTTTGGTAGACTGTATGGAGCGCTTGATCGAGCAAACCGGCGAGATCGGCTTCCATTTCGTGGACGAGGCCGCTCCACCCGCCTTGCTACGGGAAATGGCGCAGGAGATTATCCGCCGTGGGATAACCGTCGTGTGGTGGGGAAATATTCGTTTTGAGAAAAGCTATACTGAGGAACTATGCGACCTTCTTCAACGAAGTGGCTGCATCGCCGTGTCGGGAGGTCTGGAAGTAGCCTCTCCCCGACTCCTCAAGCTGATAAATAAAGGGGTGACAGTGGCTCAAGTGGCACGGGTCGCCAACAACTTTACCGGGGCAGGCATCATGGTCCATGCCTATTTGATGTATGGTTTCCCGACCCAAACCGCTCAAGAAACCATAGATTCCTTAGAAACGGTCCGGCAAATGTTTGAGCTTGGGCTGATTCAATCCGGATTTTGGCATCGTTTCGCCATGACAGCGCATAGCCCTGTGGGGTTGCACCCCGCCGAGTACAGTTGCCGTGTCACGGAGCCTCCCTTTGGCGGATTCGCCCGTAATGACGTACAGTTCGAGGCGCTATCCGGCTGCGATCCGGAGCTTTTCAGCGAGGGGCTTCGCGTTTCCCTCTACAATTACATGAATGGAACAGGCTTCGACTTGCCCTTGCATAAATGGTTCGGCGGCATGAAAGTACCACGCACCACCCTGCCGCCGAATTATATAGAGAGGATAGTGGAGGAATAGCCCCGTAGAGGCTCGCCGGAGGATTGGAAACGGGTTGGAACTCTGCGGCGATCTCCGCCGGGCATCTTGAGTTCCCTTCCGATCCTCCGGCGCCCCCCGCCGGGCATCCCAAGAGTCTTCCACATCCCCCGGCGATAGCCGCCGGATGCTTCAAAGTCCTTCCAACTCCCTCGGCAAGGCTCGCCGAGTATTTAATAACTGATCTTGCACCCCACGAAATAACTTCTAGGAATTCCCGGGCCATAGATATACCCGGCATCCCGATGCGCTCCCTTGTCGAAATCATCTTGATAGGAGTCGAAGATATTCTGTATTCCGGCGTTCACCTGCAAGGTTGCGGACTTGAAGATCGGGAAGTCGTAAGACAGCTTCAGGTTCAAGTCGAAGAAATCACGAGTCTTCTCCTCACGATCCTCGGGAATGTAACCCGCCAAGTGCTGCACCAACATGCTGCCCGTATAGGTTCCCGTCAATGAGGCGGAGAAACGTTTCACGGGCGTGAAGGTAGAGGTGAAATAGCCATATACGTCCGGAGAGCGGAACATCTTCTTCTGCGGGGTGATATTCGGGTTCTCGCTCCATTGCTCTGCCTCCTTGTAGCGGCTCCGTTGCAAAGTAGCACCCGCCTGTATCTGCATCCAAGAATAGGCCATCTTACCCTCCAGATTGATACCCATCACACGGGCACCCTTTCCATTACGGCGTTCCATCAGCAGGTTATTGTCCTCGTCACGGCCGATCTCCTCCAAGATAAACACGTTCCGTAAATCCGTATAGAAACCTTCCACTAAGAAATTCACTTGAACCGGGCCGAAGCGATGATAAAAATCCACGGAAGCGCTCACGCTCTGCGAATTCTCCTCCTTCAAGTCCGGAGAGATCTGGATGATCGCCACGTCGCCCCCCACGGCGGTGATATGCAAATCCTCGTCGAACGCTTGAGGGGCCCGGAAACCGCTGGAGTACGACATACGCAGGTTGATATCCTTCGTCGGATTGAAGCGCACGTTCGCACGAGGGCTAAAGATCACATGATCCATCATGTTATGCTTATCCAAACGGCCACCGATCAAGAAACTCCAACGGTCATTCTTCCACTCGTTCTGGGCGAAGGCGCTACCGATATGCACGGTCTGGGCGATCGTACGGTGATAGCCAAGCATCTCGTCTTGCAGATCATCGTAGCTATATTCGGCGCCTCCCGTAAAGGTAGCGGGCATAAAAAGGCATTTATCCCATTCGTAGGAATATTGGGCGCCACCGATAAAGGTCATGTCCGTCGTGTTACCATAGGCGTTCGGATCTTTTCCGGCACCGTAATAACTCTGGCGTTTCGTATGCTGGGCGGAGGTATACACATTCAGCCGATGATGGTAGTCGCGAGAGAAAAGATCGAATTTCAGGCCTCCCCCGTTGATCTGGTGGTCGGTCTGCTCGGTGATATCCGTCTCATGAGGCGGAAGATCCAATAAATTACCGCCCCGGCGGAACTCGCTGATGTTATGGTACTCGAAAGTCAGCTTGGAATAATTGCTGGTCTTCAAGTAGGAACGGAATCCGAGGGTCTTCGCCTCCAGCTTACCCAGCTCCGAGTAGCCATCGCCATCATGGTCGTAAGAGGCACGGTGGCGGCCCTGCCCAAAGAGGTAGATACCCGCCTTATGATCGTCCGTCACCAATGAGGCGTTCACGGTCGTATTATTATCCGGACGGCTTCCCCCGATCATCGTCAACGAATGGGCAATCTGGGCAGAGTTGCGCATCGGTTCCTTCGTGATGATATTGATCGTACCGGCGATAGCGGACGAGCCGAACAAGGCCGAGCCTCCTCCGCGCATCACCTCTACCCGCTCGATCATATTCGCCGGGATCTGCTCCAAGCCATATACGCCGGTCAGGGCGCTGAAGATCGGCCGGCTATCCACCAATATCTGGGTATAAGGGCCTTCCAGACCATTGATACGTACTTGTTGGAAACCGCAATTCTGGCAGTTATTCTCCACACGCACGCCGGGCTGGAAGTTCAGACCGGCGGCCAAGGAAGTGGCGTGCGTAGTCTCGAACACCTTGGAGTCGAGTACATTTACCAAAGAAGGAGCCAGACGGCGGGTCGTCTCGTTACGGTTTGCCGATACGACGACACCGTCCAAGGAGACAGCGTCTTCCTCGGCATTGAAATTGATCTCCAATGTCTTCCCTTTCTTAAGGGTCACCGTCTTCTCCTCGGTTTTATATCCGATAGACTTCATGACCAAGGTGTATTTTCCCTCGGGAAGATTCTTCATATAGTAATGACCGGTAGCGTCGGTGGTCGTACCGATCGTCGTACCGTGGAGGTAGACATTGATAAAAGAGAGATGCTCTCCTGTTTTCTTATCGAGGATATGGCCTACGATATTAGCGTCGGAAGGATTCAGGGAGGTATGATCGTCTCCCTCTGCCCACGCTGATGTAAAGACACAGCACAGGCATAGTATAAGTGTAATGAACTTATTCATTGCTTGATTAATAGTTGTTTGAATATTAATGATTACGAATTGCCGAGGAGACGGGCATGCCCCGTCTCTACAAACGGATATTGATTTCTGGATATGTAATCAAAAAACTGGGGGAGCCCGCAGGTATCGCAGTCCCTCAACGGAAGTGACATGATCCGGATAGACCGGAGACTCAGAGAGATTAGATATTTTTAAAGAATAGAATTGTAAACGTAACAGGTGAATCGCCCCGTCCATCACGTGAATAGATGAGAGCATATGAAACAACTGTATCTCCGCCAAAGAGGTATGATGATGGCAAGTACCGTCCGCCGTCTTCTTGAAAGGGTGCGCATGCACGATGGTCGTACCATGCTCCACATGGACGTGCGTAAAAAGCGAGACACTGCTATAATACGCAATAAAAAGTACCGGCAGCAACCACTTTATATATTTAACCATCGTTTCCCTCACCCTGTATCATCGTTATTTCGTGGGCAAAGATACTACAATTTTTTTAATTGCTTTGTTTTATATATTTTTGCGCTTCTAAAGCAAAAAAGAAACTCTTATGAATTGGTTACTTGAGACGCTTACAGAACCCTCGATGATACAGGCCGTGGCCGTCATTTCTATCGTGGCGGCGGTTGGTGTGTATTTAGGGCGGCTAAAGATATTCGGCATTTCATTAGGCATCACTTTTGTATTCTTCGCCGGTATTATGGCAGGGCATCTGGGCATTACCGTAAATAAGGACATGCTGAACTTCGCTCAGAACTTCGGGCTTATCGTTTTCGTATATACCTTGGGATTGCAGGTAGGTCCCGGTTTCTTCTCTTCCCTAAAAAAAGGCGGGGTGGAAATGAATACGATGGGATTAGGGGTGATCGCTTTAGGACTGATTTTGACGTTGGTGTTTCATTGGATAACAGGAATTTCCGTCCCCGTTATGGTAGGGTTGCTATCCGGTGCCGTAACGAATACCCCGGCCCTAGGTGCCGCCCAGCAAGCGCTCTTACAAATGGATCCGGAAAATACGAGGAACGTAACGGATATGGCTCTGGCCTGTGCCGTAGCTTATCCATTAGGTGTCGTAGGCGTAATTCTCGCTATTATCATCTTGAGGTCCTTATTCGCAAAAAAGACACAGAGCACGCATAAGGAGCAAGACACGACAACAAACGTAGCGGAATTTCAGGTATTAAACCCCTCTATTTACAATAAGAGCATCCAGCAAGTCATGAAATTGACAGAGAAACATTTCGTGATCTCCCGCCTCTGGAGGAACGGAAAGGTGACGATCCCTACCTCTGAAACCATCTTAAAGGAAAAAGACCATTTGCTTATCATATCCGTAAAGGCGGATGTCGAATCCATCAAGGTACTTTTCGGAGAACAAGAGACTACGGACTGGAATAAGGAAGATATTGACTGGAACGCTATCGACAGCCAATTGATCTCCCGCCGTATCGTCGTAACCCGCAACCGGGTAAACGGGGTAAAGCTAGGCTCGCTCCGGCTCCGCAACCTATACGGGATCAACATCACCCGGGTAAACCGTGCGGGTATCGATCTGGTGGCCTCCCGTGACCTCCGTCTACAGATTGGGGATAAACTAACGATCGTAGGCGAGGCCAATTCCGTGAATAACGTGGGTAAGATATTGGGAGACGAGCTGAAACGGCTGGATAACCCCAACCTGCTTGCCATATTCGTAGGACTTACGCTGGGCGTATTAATCGGGGCGATCCCAATCGCCATACCGGGAATGAGTACCCCCATCAAGCTGGGTATCGCCGGAGGACCGATCATCGTTGGAATCTTGATGGGTGCGTTCGGCCCCCGTTTCCACCTAACGACTTATACCACCCAGAGCGCAAACCTGATGATGCGGCAGTTCGGTATAGTGATCTATCTGGCGGGACTGGGAATCGACTCCGGAGCTCATTTCTTCGAGACCGTCTTCCGTGCCGAGGGATTGTTATGGATCGGTCTCGGTTTCCTATTGACGATCGTACCGGTCTTGATCGTCGGGTTCATCGCCTCGCAATTCTTCAAGTTAGATTACGCCCACAACATAGGTATGCTATGCGGAAGCATGGCCAATCCGATGGCCTTGAGTTATGCCAATACGACCGTCGAGGGTGACGAGCCTTCCGTATCTTACGCTACGGTTTACCCGTTATCCATGTTCATCCGGGTGATTTCTGCCCAATTATTGATCATGTTATTCACTTGACCGCTTAAAAAGTCTAACATTCGACCTGTTTTTTGTTTCACTTACCTTATCTTTGCAAGACATTTGAAACAATACTTTGATGAATGAATGAAACTATACTCAATGGGCTACTAAACTTGTTCGCTATATTTGCGTCCTTGGCAAAAATAGAAAGTGATCAAGCACGTCAAGCTGTCAATTCTTACTTAACCAGTCACTTTGGTATCCGCTCCCATAAAGAATATATGGAGCTATTTGAAGAGATACAAAGTGTTTACGATGACCCAGAGTTCGACATCGATAGAGAAAGCGTTATTATTAACGTATGCAACCAGCTCAAGCCCAAATTGATCGCGGAAGACCAACTATTGCTTCTTCTCCGTTTCATGGAGTTCGCCCATGGCAACAATGAAGGATTGAACGAGAACTTAGCCATTTTCCATAAGATCGCTACGATATTCAATATCGATACGGATACCTTCGACAACCTATACGCCTTTGTAGTCGGTAAAAAATCCCCCTCCATACTTACGATCAACGCTGATGATAGCGATAAAGACGTCAACCATATCTACAGAAGGGGGTTGGAGGGCGAGATACGGGTGTTGAGACTGACCCGGTTCGACCGAATGGTCTTTATCTACCAAGGCAGCGGACGGGTATTCATGAACGATATCCCGCTTACTTCCGGTATCTTCTATGGCTGGCAACGCAGCAGCGTAATCAAAAGCCCACTATTCTTGCCGGTTTATTATAGTGATGTCCTCGATGTATTCAATCAGAATGAGCATAAGGAACGTATTTTATTAACCGGGAGGGATATCGAGTTCAGCTTCAAGAATAGCGAGAACGGTATGCACAATTTCTCTTTCAACCTTGAATCTGGCCAGTTGGTAGCCATCATGGGAGGAAGCGGCGTTGGTAAGTCGACCTTGTTAAGCATCTTAAATGGGAATATTATCCCCGGAGAGGGAAATGTATGCCTGAACGGACATCCGCTGAGTGATCCGGAATGCAAGCAATTGATCGGTTTCGTGCCTCAGGATGACTTGCTGATCGAGGAGCTGACCGTATTCCAAAATCTATGGTATACCGCCCGCCTTTGTTTCGCCAACCTGACCAAAAAGGAGATCGAGGATCGTGTCAATACGATACTGGAGGATTTGGATCTGAGCAAGATCCGGGATTTGGCCGTCGGGTCTCCAATCCGGAAAACGATCAGCGGAGGGCAACGTAAACGTTTAAATATAGCACTGGAACTTATCCGTGAGCCGGCGATCCTTTATTTGGATGAGCCTACCTCCGGCCTCTCGTCCACCGATTCCGAAAAGGTCATCATGCTGTTAAAGGAACAAACACACCGGGGACGGCTCGTGGTTGTCAATATCCACCAACCTTCGTCCGAGATCTATAAACTGTTCGACCGCCTATGGTTATTAGATACCGGCGGTTACCCGATTTACGACGGTAACCCGATCGAGGCGATCACCTATTTCAAACGGATCGCCAATTATACAGATCAAGACATCAGTGTTTGCGGCACCTGCGGAAATATCAATCCGGAACTAATCCTAACCATTATCGACGCAAAAAAGATAGACGATAGCGGAAACCAGACAAACATCCGGAAGATAACTTCAAAAGAATGGCATGAGTTATATGTAGCTTCCCGCCCGAAGTTCCAAGAGGTTAAGCCTACCCCCCTGCCCCCGAATCATCAGCAGAAGCCCTCGATCTGGAAGCAATTCTGTATCTTCTTGGAAAGAAACATAAAGACCAAGCTGACCAATAAGCAGTACTTGTGCATCGCCTTACTGGAGACTCCTTTATTGGCGGTGATCGTGGCCCTGCTCACCCGCTTCGTACCCGATGACGGGTATTCTTTGCTGGCGAACAAAAATCTGGTATCCTACATTTTCATGGCGGTGATTGTCGCTACTTTCACGGGATTAAGTATCAGCGCCGAAGAGATCATCAAGGACCGGACGCTCCTAAAGCGAGAACGATTCTTGCGATTGAGCCGAGGCAGTTATCTCTCGTCAAAGATGTTCTACCTGCTTTGTATCTCAGCGATCCAAAGTTTGCTATTCATAGTGGTAGGAAATTTATTGATAGGCATTGGAAGCGAGATGTTCCTTACTTGGTGGATCACGCTATGGGCAACCTCATTCCTCGCCAACCTGACAGGTTTGGTACTATCGCAATCCCTAAACTCGATCGTAGCGATCTATATAACGATACCGCTGCTTTTAATCCCGCAGATCTTACTTTGCGGCTTAGTTGTCAAGTTCGACGATTTGAGCAGAAGCGCATCCAGCCGGAACATAGTGCCCCTTATCGGTGAGGTTATTCCCTCACGTTGGGCATTCGAGGCGTTGGTTACGGAACAATTCCGGAACAACAGCTACAACCGCCTATTTTTCACGGTCGAGAAAGAAAAGTTCCTAGCGCAATATTACCGGAATGTCCATGCTGACGAGGTGCGCAGCCTCATAAACAGCCTCAACCTGATCCCGGAGAAACGGGAAAAGAACACCCGGACGATCCACAACGAACTGGCCGTACTATCCCGTGCCGCCCGTATCGCCCCCTATACGTCCAAAGAGAGTTACGAGAGCTATATGGATAAAGTAGAAAAAGCCCTGCATACCCGTAGCGATAATTTCACGGCGTTATTAGAGAAAAAACGGAAAGAGGTCATTCAAGAACACGGCTCCGAATGGTTGAACACCTTGAAAAAGGAACATCATAACTCAGCCATCGAGGAGCTGGTACTCAACTCAACCAGTACCCAATTCTATAAGGAGGCCCACAACCGGATCTACCCTAAAATCGGGCAGATTTATCTGGAACCGGACAATAATTGGGGACGTGCGCCTTTCTATAGTCATGAGAAAAAATTCGCCGGTTATACATTTTCTACTTTTACATTTAATTTATTAATGTTAGGAATCTTTGCTTTATTGGTAATTATATCTATCTTCGCAGAGTTTCCCGGCAAGTATTTAAACAAAGGGAGCGATTAATGACAAAATATATAATCTAAAAATAAAGAATAACATGAAAAAGAGTTTTGTTAGCCTGCTAACCATAGCAGCGATTACATTTGGAATGGTATCTTGCAACAGCAGTAAAAAACAAGACGCCGCTGAGCAAAAAGTAGAGGAAGAAGCAGCTATCGCAGGAGAAGTATCTAAAGGTCTGCTTACTGCCGAGTTGAAAGACGAGGTTACTCGTTTCTTGAAAGATATGCCGGATTCGGAGTTGCCTTACAAAGTATCTACCGGCGAGGTTACGATCTCTGTCGCTAATACTGATTTTATGTTGCCGGTCAGCAAGGTTTCCGAATTGAACACACAAGCCCAGAAAGCACGTGCTTGCGGTATCTACTTCGCAGACTTGAACGTATTGAAGGCTATGAAAAAGCCGACTACAGATATCGAGAACGTATTGGTTAAATTGACTACGGATCTGGACATTCCATTCGCTATCGACATCATGAAAGAGTCCGCTCCCACTAACGCCAGCAAAGAGGAGTTAAGCAAATTCATGAAAAACCAAGAAAACAAATTGATCGACGCTATGATGGAAAATGATAAGGCTGACGTTGAGCTTGAGTTGTTAGGGGGCATGGCTGTAGAATATGCCATTGTATACGCAAATCCGGGCTTGGTTGTTAAAGGCGACGCTATTTCCGCCGGTTTGAGCGAGAATATGGAAAAACGTATCGGTATCATCCAGCAGATCACAGCCGACTTAGCTAAATATTATCCTGACTTGGAGCAATTAGGAACTACAATCGCTCCGTTAAGCGGAATGGTAGCAACCATAAATACGGCTCGTGAGTCAAAAGCTAAGATTGAGGAAATGCGTGCGAATCTATTGAAGTAATATAAACCTCATATCATAAAAAGTGTATGGTGATAACATCATACACTTTTTTATATCCCTTCGGATATCACTGCAACAGGCTTTGCAATAGTACTGCAACAAGCCTTACAGTAGTACTGCAACAGGCCTAGCAGTAGTACTGCAACCCTTATGCAGTAATGCTGCAGCACCTATGCAGTATCCTATATCTTATGAGTTTTGATAAGTACCTTATCCCCATTTTCCAGAGTAGTAGCGAAAAGATAGATAGTTCCTCCATCCGCAATTTTAGTTCGCTTACGTAACTCATCCACCGAGAGGGGGAAATTACGGACTGTGATATTCGCTTGGGGAATCTGCCTCGACAAGGTCTTACATTGTTTATTCGTAAAGGGGATCACTTCGTCTACCACAAAAGAACGTCCCGGAAAACTAGGGACAACCTCATCCGACGTATATAAATGACTGTTGACATGCAATTTATTCAATCCAAAGCGAGTGGCGACCGCTTTAAACGCACCCGCCTTCAAGATGGAAGCGTTCGGTTCGTATAAATAACGCTTGACTTCTCCACGGATGGAAGCGACAGCTTCCCGTTCTTCCACCAATGAGAACACAAACAATTCCGGCTCTTCCTCCGAAGTGAAATTCACGCAACAGATTTGAGGACTCCCGCCTTTCGAGCCTCGCTCCAACACAAACAAAAGCTCCTTACATTCATTTTTCACCGAAAGCACCTGTATGGCTGTCACATCCGGAAGCAAATCCAACGTCATATGAATATCCGCCATCGGAGATAATTTAGCGATCACCTTAGGGGCATGACCAAACAAGACAGGAACCAACTTTGTCAAATCCGGCTCGCAATCCTGCAGCGCAAAAACCCGCTTATTCCCCTCTCCCCTACGAGCCGGATCGATATAAAACACATCTATTCCATCGATCTTATCTATCAACTCCGTAGAATCGCCATTCAATACCGTTACGTTACCAACGTCTAGCACCTTGAAATTATGGATAGCCGCCTCGCAATAAGCGGGAAAGCGTTCGATATAAGTAACCTGCCGTACTTTCCGGGAGAAGAAATAGCTATCGATCCCCAATCCACCAGTCAAATCACATACATGTGCCTGTGGATCTACCAACCTCTGTTTGTACAAGGCAGTCTGTTCCGAGGAACATTGCTCCGCCGCTATCTTCGCCGGAAAAACCAGTCGATCGTTTTGATACCATGAAGGTAGTTTATCCTTGATCTGCCGCCGAGATTTTAATTGATCCACCACGAAAGGGATATCGATCCCCGGATAACGAGAGGCGGAAAGCAACAGACGATTCAAATCATCCGACGCATGTTCCTTGATAAATCGTGAAAGTTCCTCTATTTGTTCCATGCTTTGTCAACCTATACGTTCTTTAGGCAAAGTTAGCATAAAACGGCTACCTTTACCATATTCCGACTTCAATTGTATCTCACCGCCGAAACGCTGCGCTATCACTTGGCAAATCGCCAGTCCGAGTCCGGTGCCTTGCGCAAACTCATCCAATTTGCAAAAACGATCAAAAACTTGCTTCTGTTTCTCCTCAGGGATACCGATACCAGTGTCTTCTACATAGATATGAAGGCAGTCGCCTTTCGTACAGAAATAGTATCCCACTTCTATATAGCCCGAAGTCGTGAACTTGATGGCATTATTGATAAAATTAGACAATACTTGTTTCAGCCGATAAGGATCTACCGCCACAACCACCGGGATCTCGGGGACACGCATGCGTAGCTCTACCCCCTCGGGCATCATCAACTGGAAAGTACAATAGATTTCATTGATCAAGACATTCAAATCATGGCGATCGAAAACAAAACTCATCTTTCCAGATTCCATACGGGAAAGATCTAAAATATCATTGATCAGTTTCAATAGTAAGTCGGAGTTCGTATTAATCAACTTCACGAACTGCTCACGCTCTTCCGGCTCCAAGACCTCTTCCGAGTTCATTAAATTCGAGAAACCGACAATCGCATTCAGCGGCGTACGGATCTCATGGCTCATATTCGCCAAGAAAGCCGACTTCATCCGATCCGACTCCTCGGCTTTTTCCCTCGCAGAGATCAAGACCTCCTCCGTATCCTTGATATTTTGGATATTCAAACATAAGCCATTGATTACATACCCATCATTCGCATCCTCTAAGCTTCCGTAACGAAATTCCCACCATTGGTAACCTTTCCCGTTAAAATCGCAACGATATTGAAGGATATGATGAGAGATCGTACCCGTACAAATGAAATCAATCAAGGAGCGCAAACTCTGCCTATCGTCCGGATGAGTCATCTCGTACAGCTCATCCAAAGGAATTTCCCGGGGAGAAATATTCACATAGCTAAAGAACTCGTTGTCAAACCGGAAGGTACCAGACTGTAATTTCCAAGCGAATATATTCCCCCCTTCCAACGCTAAAGAAAGATGCTCCTTCTCTTGCTTTAAATTAGCGAGCACCGCTTTCCTTCGTCTTGCTTCCCGCCAATAGAGATAAAACAAATAACCGATCAATGCCAGCAATAAGATCACGCCCAAGGAAGAGGCGATAAAAACCCCAATCTTATACCGTTCAGAAATAGGCATATTGATGATGTGAACATTAGTAGGGACCTCCTCCTTTGAGATACCTAAACGTTGCATCTCCCCCCAATCATACAGATACTCTTTAGGACTCTCTACGATCGGAACGGAAGAGACAGGCGTACCGGAAAGAATTTTAGCCGCCAACCGAGCCTGTTCCGCCGCTTGTATGCGATTCGAGCAAAAATAGCCTCCCAGAACTTCCACGTTTATATTAAAGATTTCCCGCACCGCCGTAAATGAAGGAGTCACGAACATCTTAGACAAACCTGCGGATGTATAGTCATAACGGATATTGAAAAATACGCAATAAGGATAGGTACCATTAATATTACTCAATAAAAACTCCCCATTGGCTTTACGAAAAGGCATGAAATGAATTACATTTTTCGAAGGACGTATCGCCTTCATTCTCATCTCGGTTCTAAACGTCATGGAATCTACCTTAAAGTCCGGGTCATTTAATTGGAAAGCCAATTGATTATAATTCAATACATATCGGCTCGTATCGACCGCTTTTATCAACTCCCGGAAAGCCAACTGCCCTAAGGAGGTCTTATCATAATTGATATAAATGCGAGACTTTCCCATTTGCTGATCGATCAAACGAAGGTTTTCCTTATAATCAATCTTGTCCCAACTACCTGTTACGTTCGGATATTTTTCCAGCAAATCCCAATTAGGGAAATTGACGCCAGAGAAAACAACCGGAACTTTCTTTACAAAAGGATGGCCGCATTTCATCAACGTATAGGTAGCCTGATCATCATTCACCAATATGATGTCGGGCTTCCAAAGACGTATCGTATCGATAAAGTTATACATCCGTTCCTCTTCCTCCTCAGCCATATAGCACTCACAATCGAGATAAAACGTGCGGATGTCCGCATTCACCCGGTTTTTTCTCAGTTCTTTCCGGATATCCGAGTTTAATTCCAGATAGTTCTTGTCATCCCACCGAAAAGATTGGATCACAAGCACACGGCTCCGCTTCGCCTCGGGTTTGCACCCCAACGCCAATAAGAGCAGAATAAAAACACCCCCGGCATAATTTAAAAATCTCATGTCCAAACTTTAAACAGTAAATGTGACAAAAGTACGACTATTTTCAGTATTCACATTCATTAGCTGTATCTTTCTTTCCTTTCATCCCTTCTAAAATGAATAAATAAATCTTTTATAGGGATTGTCAAGGAAAAGCCGTATATTTGTCCATTGGTTGAAAACCTTGTAAACTGTATATTAACAAGATTAATTCTATTAGTAAATGGGAAGAGTATTAGTTATTGGTGCAGGGGGCGTAAGTACCGTTGCTGTTAAGAAAATAGCGATGAATGCGGATGTCTTCACGGATATCATGGTAGCTAGCCGTACGAAAAGTAAATGCGACAAGATCGCCGCCGATATCAAGAACGTAAAAGTGCAAACCGCACAGGTAGACGCAGATAACGTGCAAGAGCTTGTTGCCTTGTTTAACGCCTTCAAACCGGATTTGGTGGTAAATCTGGCCTTACCTTATCAAGACTTGCATATCATGGATGCTTGTCTGGAATACGGCGTTAGCTATTTAGATACGGCCAACTACGAACCGCTTGATGAAGCCAAATATCAATACAGCTGGCAATGGGCCTATAAAGATCGTTTCGAGAAAGCCGGTCTTACCGCTATCTTGGGATGTGGTTTCGATCCGGGGGTTACCGGCGTATATACAGCCTATGCGGCAAAGCATCATTTCGACGAGATACACTATCTGGATATCGTAGACTGCAACGCAGGAGATCACCATAAGGCATTCGCTACCAATTTCAATCCGGAAATCAATATCCGTGAGATTACTCAACGTGGCAAATATTTCGAGGATGGGGAATGGAAGGAGACCGATCCGTTAAGCGTACATAAAGCCTTGAATTATCCGAATGTAGGACCGAAAGAATCGTATTTGATGTATCACGAGGAATTGGAAAGTTTGACCAAAAACTTCCCGACCCTCAAACGGGCTCGTTTCTGGATGACTTTCGGACAGGAATACTTGACTCATCTACGTGTCATCCAAAATATCGGTATGGCTCGTATCGACCCGATCCTTTACAACGGGCAGGAAATCGTTCCGATCCAATTCTTAAAAGCCGTATTGCCGAACCCGGGTGATCTGGGAGAGAATTATACTGGCGAGACTTCCATCGGTTGCCGCATCCGTGGTATCAAGGACGGTAAGGAATTAACTTATTACGTATACAACAACTGTAGCCACCATGCCGCTTATCTAGAGACAGGAGCGCAAGGTGTTAGTTATACCACCGGTGTTCCCGCCATGATCGGCGCCAAATTATTTATGCAAGGCATTTGGAAGAAACCGGGAGTATGGAATGTAGAGGAATTCAATCCGGACCCATTCATGAAAGAGCTAAATGAGCAAGGTTTGCCTTGGCATGAATTGTTTAACATTGACTTAGAATTGTAATATGGCAGTACAAATAGGCGATAAGGTTCCCGAGTTTTTGGGAACCGATCAAGACGGTAAAGAGGTAAAGATGAGTGACTATAAAGGGAAAAAAGTAGCGCTCTATTTCTATCCGAAAGATAACACGAGCGGTTGCACGGCGGAAGCATGCAGCTTACGTGACGGCTATCAAGCCTTACAAGCGAAAGGCTTCGAGATCATCGGAGTAAGCAAAGATAGCGCCAAATCGCATCAAGGCTTTATACAAAAGCAAAACTTACCTTTCCGTTTAATAGCGGACACAGACACGACCTTACAAGAACAGTTTGGTGTGTGGGCTGAGAAAAAAATGTACGGACGTTCATACATGGGGACTCTCCGGACCACCTTTATCATTAACGAGGAAGGTATTGTTACTAATATCATCGGGCCGAAAGAGGTGAAGACAAAAGACCATGCAAATCAAATCCTTAATTTATAAGGGACACATATGGCAAAAGAAGAAAATTTGTTCGAAGAAAAAGCGAAAGAAGAAGGTGGTAAACCAGCCGCTAACACGGATAAGCTAAAGGCTTTACGTGCGGCAATGGATAAAATCGAGAAGAACTATGGAAAAGGTTCGATCATGAAACTAGGCGATGAAAACATCGAGGATATCGAGGTGATACCGACAGGCTCTATCGCTTTAAACGCAGCGCTGGGCGTAGGCGGATATCCGAAAGGACGTATCGTCGAGATCTATGGTCCGGAATCTTCCGGTAAGACAACCATAGCGATCCATGCGATCGCCGAGGCTCAGAAAAAAGGAGGTATCGCCGCATTTATCGATGCGGAGCATGCTTTTGACCGTTTCTATGCTGAAAAGTTAGGCGTTGATGTAGAGAACCTATGGATCTCCCAGCCGGATAACGGTGAGCAGGCCTTGGAAATAGCCGAGCAGTTGATCCGTTCATCCGCCGTAGATATCATTGTTATCGACTCCGTAGCCGCTTTGACTCCTAAAGCTGAGATTGAGGGCGATATGGGAGACAGCAAGATGGGTCTGCAAGCTCGCTTAATGTCGCAAGCCCTTCGTAAATTGACAGCTGCGATCAATAAGACGAATACGACCTGTATCTTCATCAACCAATTGCGTGATAAGATCGGCGTAATGTTCGGGAACCCGGAAACGACGACTGGTGGTAATGCGTTGAAGTTCTACGCCTCAGTCCGTTTGGATATCCGTAGTATTGGAAAGCTGAAAGATGGTGACGAGATCAAGGGTAACCAAGTGCGTGTGAAAGTCATAAAAAACAAGGTGGCTCCTCCATTCCGCAAGGCAGAGTTCGATATCATGTTCGGTCAAGGTATTTCCCGTTCCGGAGAGATCATCGATCTTGGTTCTGAACTGAATATCATCAAGAAGAGCGGTTCATGGTACAGCTACAACGATACCAAATTGGGACAGGGTCGTGATGCGGCAAAACAATGTGTCGAGGACAATCCCGAATTGGCAGACGAATTATCCGAATTAATATTTGAGGCATTAAAAGCCAACAAGTAATTTGCGGGGGCGGGCAAACCCCGCCCCTATACGAAATTGTAATGAGTAATAAAGACAAATATCGTTTACTTTGCAATACTGAAAAAAATATACCGATCTTCTCACATGACTGGTGGTTGGATACGGTTTGCGGAGAAAAAAAATGGGATGTCTTGCTTATAGAACAAAAGGGAAGGATACAGGCAACCCTCCCCCTTTACGTCCCCCATTCCGATATTGTCTCAATGCCTTCTTACACCCAAACGATGGGCCCTTGGTTCGCCGCAAGTTCCTCCGACACGAAATATACGACCGAGTTAGGACGACGTCAAGAATTATGCAAACAATTCACGGAAGAACTAAAACGCTATCCGCACTTCCTGCAAAATTTCAATTATGACATTACGGATTGGCTTCCGTTTTATTGGGCGGGATATAACCAAACGACACGTTATACCTATTTATTAAAAAATATCCGGGATCATCAAGCGGTATGGGAAAATATGAGCCCCAATATCCGGCGAAATATTGCGAAAGCGCAGAATAAATACCATATATCCGTAAAAAAAGGGATTCCTTTGAATGAGTTCCTAGCTGTACAAACCCAAACATTTGACCGCCAGCATGTACGAATCAAGGAAGACACGAATGTACTGAAAGACTTGATCGCCACTTGCCGGCAAAGAGGACAAGGTGATTTATGGGGAGGTTATGACGAGCAAGGCCATTTACATGCGGCCGCTTTCATCGTATGGCAAGATCGATCGGCTTACTATCTCGCAGGAGGAGGAAATCCGGCCTATAGAGGTTCCGGAGCGCAAAGCTACGTCCTGTGGGAATGTCTTCATTTCGTTTCTCAATTTACGACGGTATTTGATTTCGAAGGGTCTATGCTACCCGGAGTAGAACGTTTCTTCCGCGAGTTCGGAGCTATCCAAACCCCATTTTTCACAATATCTAGGGGGAAATTGAGTTTATTAGACAGAGCACGCATTAAACTAAGCAAATGGGTATGAAAAATCGCACTTTACATTATATAATACGTTTTCTTGTAGGAGATGATGTCCCTAGCGAACTGGTGGAAACGATCGGGTACACGGCTGATCCCAATAAATTCGACCGATATAACGTCGTTATCATTCCATCCGGCTTCTTTGATGGACAAACATACGGGACTCCCGCTTCCTTACCGGCACTCCCCTTGCAAGAGGTTCAAGGTATCCCCTTGTTATTCGGCTCGCCGAAAGAGGAATGGATAAGAGATACATGGGTGGTTCATGCCGATATCATCGCAAGTACTTATTTTCTCATTTCCAGATACGAGGAGATGGTACGGCGTGGACTTCGGGATGAGCATGGAAGATTTCCCGGTAAAGAGTCCTTGCCCTACCGGGCCGGTTTCCTGCATCGTCCGATCGTGGATGAATATCGCATGCTGCTTCATCGTTGGCTGCGCCAATCCCGGTTACGTGTACCCGAGGTAAAAAAGCAAATCCGGAAGATCTACCTCACGCACGACGTAGATTCTCCGACTCTATATCGTTCGTGGAAAGGTTTGATACGGTCTATTAGAGATAGAAGAGGTTTATATAAATCCTTTCAAGGTAAATTCGGTTCCCTTGAGAAAGACCCGTTTTATACCTTCCCTTGGTTTTTCCGCCAGAATAGTATCCTTCAGGACTTGATCGGGAAGGAACAATGTCACCCTATCCTATTTATCCGGAACGGGGGGAAAGCCAAGCACGACAAACCTCATTACGATTTGAGGAATAAAGATATTCGTAAATTGATAAAAAGTGCTTTAGAGCATAATGTAACTATTGGTTTGCATAGTAGCTACCAAGCGGGTACGACTCCCAGCCTTATCCGGAAAGAGAAAACCGGTCTGGAAGATCATATCGGTAAAAATGTTCGGTTCAACCGTCATCATTTCTTGGCAATCCGGGAACCGGAAGATATGGACCAAATAGAGGCTGCTGGGGTTACGGACGATTTCACCATGGGGTACGCCGATGTCTCCGGATTCCGGTTAGGGACTTGCTACCCGGTTCGTTGGATCAATCCGATCACCCGCCGGCTATCTCCTCTCCGACTACATCCGCTTATTATAATGGATTGTACCCTAGAGGAGGAGAAATATATGGGACTGGATTTTGACAGGGCTTTAACCTATTGCCGGAATTTAGTGGAACAAGTAAATAATGTAGGAGGTGAATTGGTTTTACTATGGCATAATGACTCCGTACAAGAAGGGTCCGGAAGTTATTTACGTAAATTATACGCCCAGCTATTAAAAGAATTAGCGAAGCAGTGAAAACAATAAAATCCCTGTATTCAAATAAATCAGAAAGAATGATTACTAATTGTAAAAATATTTTAGTCCTCGCCCCTCATACGGATGATGGGGAACTTGGGTTGGGGGGAACTATCTCACGCCTGATAGAAGATGGTAAAAAAGTGACCTATGTGGCTTTCTCCACCGCACAGCAATCGGTTCCCGAGGGTTTTCCGAAAGATATCTTGAAGACAGAGGTCAAGCAAGCGACCCAGACCTTAGGTATAGAACCGGAAAACCTAATCATATACAATTACGAAGTAAGAAAACTGGGATACGCAAGACAAGAGATATTAGAGGAGTTAATACGCCTGAAAAAAGTATCCGATTTTGACCTAGTCTTCATCCCTAGCTTGCACGACATCCACCAAGATCATACGACGATCGCCCAAGAGGGTCTACGGGCGTTCAAAAACACGAATATATTAGGTTATGAGTTAATCTGGAACAACTTGACATTCAATACACAATGTTTTGTAAGGCTGGAAGAGCGCCATATCGACGCAAAGGTAGAATCATTGAAAGCCTATAAATCGCAAGGAGCGAGAGATTATCTATCCAAGGACTTTATCTATTCATTAGCGAGAGCACGGGGTGTCCAAGCGGGATGTACCTATGCGGAAGCGTTTGAAGTCGTTCGTCTATTCTTATAACACTGATTGAATCCATGAATAAACTTCTTATCATATGTGATATGTTCCCACCCGCTTTCGCCCCCAGAATGGGATATCTATGCAAATATTTGACACGCATGGGATGGGAAGTTACCGTAGTGACAGAATACATAGAAGACAATACATTCGAATTCCTTACGGGGTATGCGGACGTGTATTGCGTCCGCTACTACAAAGCATCAGGAAAGATCTCAAAACATATCGAATGGATGTGGGTCATGTTTCTAGACATCTTGTTTGGTTATAAAGACATGAGAATAATCAACGCATGCATCCCCTTAATAAAGACCAACCAGTACAAGGGGATATTGTGTAGCACATACCGCACCTTTCCTTTAACCGCCGCCAAGACGTTAGCGATCCATACCAACCTCCCTTTCGTCGTGGATTTACGAGATATTATCGAGCAATATGCCTCCAACGAATATATATCGCATAAATTCCATACATTTTCATGGTTAGACGCATTCATCACAAAGCGATTTCGCAAACGGTTACTTAGAAAGCGAAATAACGCTTTGGAGGTAGCGGATTGTGTCACGACCGTATCGCCTTGGCATGTGGAGGTACTCAAACAATATAATCCCAACGTAAGACTGATTTATAATGGATTCGATCCTGAGTTGTTCTATCCGCAACAAATCAAGACCTCCCGGTTTATCATTACCTATACCGGACGGTTGTTAAGTTTAGCGATCCGAAATCCGGAGTTATTATTTGCGGCCATCGCCCGTCTTACGGAGGACAAGGTCATTATCCCCGAAACTTTTCGAGTTGTATGGTATACCGATCAAGAGTCCCGCTCCATCATCCGCCAAGAGGCCGAACGACATGGGGTGCAATCTTTCATGGATTACCATGAGTATGTACCGGCATCCGATATTCCCCTCATCTTGAACAAAAGCTCGGTGCTGCTTTCCTTGACGAATAAGTTTGACACGTCTGGTCCAAAAGGCTTCATGACAACTAAGTTCTTTGAATCGCTTGCGGTAGAAAAACCCATCTTATGCGTACAGAGTGACGAGGCTTACCTCGCCGAAGCCATCAAGGAGACCCATTCCGGACTGGCCGCAACCCGGGTAGACGAGGTGTACGATTTCTTGAAACATTACTATGAGGAATGGCAGGAAAAAGGATATACGACCTCGCCCGTCAATCGGGATAAGCTATCGAATTATTCCCGGAAAGAACAAGCTAGCCAATTTGCGCGTATATTTGAGGAGATTTAAGCAGATGGATAAATACCTCAACATAGTATCGTTCAATATACCTTATCCCGCCAATTACGGAGGGGTTATTGATGTGTATTATAAACTGGAAGCCTTGCGTGCTTGCGGCGTGAAACTCATATTACATTGTTTCGAATATGAACGTCCGCATGCACCGGAATTAGAAAGCATTTGCGACAAGGTTTTCTATTATAAACGCCGTACCGGGGTAATCGCTAATTTAACATGGCTCCCTTACAATGTATATAGCCGTAAAGATCATCGCTTGATCGAGAATCTTTTACAAAATGATTACCCGATCTTATTTGAGGGCCTCCACTCCTGCTATTATATGGACGATCCCCGTTTAAGAAACCGTATGAAGATATTCCGGGAGTGCAATATCGAGCACGATTATTATCGCCACTTGGCAAAGTCTGGCAAAGGATTGGTTCGCAATGCCTTTTTCAAGATCGAGGCCATGCGCTTCCAAGCCTATCAGAAAGTAGCACGGTACGCAAATCTGATAATCGCCGTATCCACGACAGACGCAGACTATTTACGAAAACAATTTCCCAATCAAAGGATCGAGTTCGTTCCTTGTTTCCACGAGAATAACCGGATTACGGCCGAACCGGGAAAATCCGATTATATTTTATATCATGGCAAGTTATCCGTTATCGAGAATGAACGAGCCGTGTTATTTCTCACCAAGCATGTTTTCAGCCAATTAAAACATACCTGCATAATAGCGGGCATGAACCCGACCCGTTTGATACGAGAGGCAGCCGCTCCTTACCCACATATAAAAGTAGAAGCAAATCCCAGTAAGGAACGTATGGACGCATTGATCCACAACGCACAAATTCATATGCTAATCACATTTCAAGATACCGGCCTAAAACTAAAGCTTTTGAACAGCTTATTCGCCGGAAGGCATACGATTGTCAATCATCTCATGCTAGCGGGTAGCGGATTAGATCCTTTATGCCATATCGCCGATACGCCGGATGAGATGATACGGGCTTGCGAACAATTAATGGCCCTACCTATAGATAAAGAGGCGATAGATAAACGAAAACAATTATTGTTCCCTGCTTTTTCTAATGAAGATCAAGGGATACGTTTATACAAGATGATATATGATGAAAGAGAATAGAAGTGATTTATTACATACATTAACCGAACGTTTGAAAGCGATCGACTATAATAAATTACCGATCAGCGATTATAATAAGCGATACATCGGCAACTTAAAGCCGGCGTTAAGCTATTTCATGCATATATACGCAGATTGCCTGCAAAGAGGACTTCAAGCGATACAAACCCCTATCTCCGATGTCACGCTAATCGATTATGGAGGAGGAACCGGCTTCCTTAGTATTCTGGCAAAATCTATAGGAATAGGACAAGTTATTTATATTGATCTTAACCCATCTTCCGTGGAGACGATCCAGCTATTGAAACAAATAATAGGAATAGGCCCCGATATCATACTCCATGGAGATTCAGATGTTCTTGCGGACTGGTGCGCAAGGAACAAAGTCTACCCCCAACTTTTAATCGCTACGGACCTAATAGAGCATGTCTATGATTTATCTTTGTTCTTCAAGGATTTAATCCATATAAACGATTCCATGTATCTACTATTCACGACAGCCTCTACACCATTCAACCCGTATGTCCAACAACGGTTACATAAGATGATGGTCGGATGCGAAAGTGGATCTTTGGAATCCCCCAACTATTATACATTACGAGAGCAATTCATAACGAAACTTTGCCCGGCTTTCTCCCCAAAAGAAGTAGAGACATGGGCCCGGCAGACTAGAGGCTTGACCTATCCCGATATCCAAAAAGCGATCGAGAAAAAGAGTTTACCAAGCCCGGAAGACCCATACAATACTTGCGACCCGGCTACAGGTAATTGGGCCGAACGAATCCTTCCCATACAGACTTATGAGGACTTATTGGCACCCTACCAGTTCAAGCTTAAAGTAGAGAAAGGATTTTATAACGCAGACCGAAGCAACCCAGTTCTTTCTTTGATATGCAAAAGTATCAACGCATTGATCCGCAACAGCGGCTCCTTTGGTTTTCTATTGGCACCATTCATCATTCTCTCCTGCGGCAAGGAGCGAGCAGATGCCATCTAGAACATATTCACGGGTCAAGTCCTCAGCTTTCAAGATTTGGTCGTTCCACTGCAATAAATCAATATCTATCGGCACACGTCCACAAGATTTATCTTCCGGCTTACGGCCGATGCAGCATTCTATATCTTTCAAGACATCCTTTATTCGCGCCAGACTCTCCTCGCTATACAAAACAGCCACTCGATTCAAAAATGTAGTTGATAATGGACAATCGATCGGTTCCGTATAAACTGGCTGAGAAAACTGTATAAAAACAAAATGAGCACGCAGCATCTCCGCCGCGCGCTCCATATTTTTCTCTTTATCCCAATTAGAGCCTAAGCACAATAGAACCCGGTTTCGTTTATTCTCCATCTCCGGCTAAAAGCGTTTAGTCATTCTTATGATTATTCAAGAATGTATTGATAAAACCGATCAACTTCACGAAAGAAGCGGAAAATTGTCCGGTATCGCTATTACGGATAGAGATAAATTTCTCCTTGCCTTCCGTGGTAAATGAAACCTGATACATGATATCCCCTAAATCCCGGTTCGTCTCCTCCTCAAAGCCATAAGAGTCTTTCATCTTAAAGAAATTACATTTTTGCAGAATCGGTTTTAAAGAAGCAAACTCCTCGTCAGTCAATGTCCCCTCCATAATTTTAGGATCTCGTTTCTTGGCGAAATTATCCATATAATAATTATACTCCTCGATACGGAATGTCTTGTCACTATCAAACAGAACCATTAGTTTGTAGTTATCTACACTTTCCATACTATAACTAAAAGAGAAATCCTTCAATTCTTTTTTACAGCCTGTAAAACAAGCAGACAGAAGAACCAATAAGGTAGCGAACAAAGTAATTCGTAGTTTCATTTGTCTAAAGTTGAAATTTGTGGCACAAACATACATAAAATACTCGAAAAACAACCCATGGAAATAAAAAAATACCTATTAGTTGGTATTGGTGGTACGAAGTTTTCAAGCTACCTTCGCGTAACATTTAATAGGACATGAGATTATCAGAACTTCGCACAGGCGATAAAGGTGTTATAGTAAAGGTAATGGGTCGCGGAGCTTTCCGCAAACGCATTATCGAGATGGGATTTATCAGAGGGAAAGAAGTGATCGTTATACAAAACGCTCCGCTCAAAGACCCTATTCACTATCGTGTAATGGGATATGATGTCTCATTGCGACGCTCGGACGCCGCATTGATCGAAGTCGTTAGCGCGGCGGATTTCGAGAAGGAACAAGCTACCTCGGTACAAGATACGAACAGGAGTGCAGACTCTTTTATCCTGCCTTCCGGCAATGAATTGCAAGCCATCGCATTACATAAAGGAAAAACAATTAACGTAGCCTTGGTTGGTAATCCGAACTGCGGAAAGACCTCTCTTTTCAATTTTGCGTCCGGAGCACATGAGCATGTGGGTAACTATAGCGGCGTGACCGTAGATGCCAAGGAAGGAACCTTCCAACAGAATGGCTATACATTCCGCATCGTAGATTTACCGGGTACTTACTCCCTATCCGCTTACACGCCGGAAGAATTATACGTGCGCAAGCATTTGAATGAAGAGCAACCGGACGTGGTGATCAATGTTATCGACGCATCCAATCTAGAGCGAAACCTATATTTGACCGCCCAACTGATCGATATGGACGTTCGCATGGTAATCGCCTTAAACATGTATGATGAGCTGGAACGCCATGGTAATAAATTCGATCATGAGTCCTTAGCGAAAATGATCGGGGCACCGATTATCCCGACCGTAAGTAAAACAGGCTTTGGCATAGAGGATTTGTTTAACCGTGTAATCAAGGTATACGAAGAAGAAGATCCTGTCATCCGTCATATCCATATTAATTACGGAGAGTCTTTAGAGAAAGGGATCAGCAACGTTAGGAAGACCTTGAAAAATAGCGTGGATATACCCAAAAGCTTGTCAAAGCGCTATCTATCTATCAAGCTATTAGAGGGAGACCGGGAGATAGAGACATTTATAAAAACGCTGCCCGGTGCCGAAACGATCTTCCAAGAAAGAGACCGTAATACAGCCCTAATAGAAAAGTTATTGCAAGAGGATTGTGAGACCGCATTCACGAACGCACGCTATGGCTTTATTTCCGGAGCGTTGCGTGAGACTTACGAGCAAAATACGATCAAAGAGGCAACGAGTACGCAGATCATCGATCTATTCGTCACGCATAAAGTCTTAGGCTTCCCTATCTTTATCCTATTCATGTGGATCATGTTCGAGGCCACTTTCCGTTTAGGAGGCTATCCGATGGAATGGATAGAGGCATTGGTCGAGGTGATCGGTAATTTCGTGCGCAACCATATGTCGGAAGGACCTTTGAAGGATCTTCTCGTGGATGGTATCATCGGTGGCGTGGGAGGTGTTATCGTGTTCCTGCCGAATATCTTGATTCTGTATATGTTCATATCGTTCATGGAAGACTCCGGATATATGGCACGTGCGGCTTTTATCATGGATAAGATCATGCATAAGATGGGACTGCATGGAAAGTCGTTCATCCCTTTAGTGATGGGATTCGGTTGTAATGTTCCTGCTATCATGGCCTCCCGTACGATAGAGAGCCGTAATAGCCGGATGATAACGATGTTGGTAAATCCGTTGATGAGCTGTAGTGCCCGCCTGCCGGTTTATGTATTGCTGACTGGGGCGTTTTTCCCGAAGAACGCCAGCTTTGTGTTATTAGCTTTATATGTATCCGGAATCTTGCTGGCAGTTATCATGGCCCGTCTTTTCAAACGCTTCCTGTTTAACGAGGAGGATGTTCCTTTCGTAATGGAACTCCCCCCCTATCGGATGCCTACCGGCAAATCCATCATGATCCATATGTGGGAGAAAGCGAAACAATACTTGCACAAGATGGGAGGTATCATCTTGGTCGCTTCTATCATCATATGGTTCCTTGGGTATTTCCCCAGACATTCGGAGAGCGGAGATCAGTTTGATCGCCAGATAGCGGAGATCGAAAATACGGAGTTGGATTCTCAAGAAAAAACAGATACGATAGAGGAGTTAGAACGCTTGAAGGCAATCGACCACCAACAAAATTCGTATATCGGGCGTATCGGCCAGACGATTCAACCGGTCTTGGCTCCCTTAGGATTCGACTGGAAAATGAGTGTAAGCTTACTTACCGGTATGGCGGCGAAAGAAGTTGTTGTCAGCACGTTAAGCGTATTATACACGGGGAATGCCGATGATGACAGCCAAGCCCTGTCGGAGCGTTTGAAGCAAGACCGTAACGCAGAAGGTAATTTGGTATTCACACCGCTCATAGCGATTAGCTTAATGCTTTTCGTCTTGATTTATTTTCCGTGCATAGCAACTATATCGGCTATTGTCAACGAGTCTGGCTCATGGAAATGGGGTATATTCGTTATCATTTATACTTGTGTCCTAGCATGGATCGTTTCTTTCATTGTTTATCAAACGGGGAATTTCTTTGTGGGTTTATTCAGCTAAGAACTTTCCTATGTTTTATTTAGTTATATATAGGAGGTAAATTTATAGGTATGTGGCAAGATATAGCAGTTTGCGTTATTGGTATCTCGGTTATCGGATATATCGCATATAAGGTTTATCGAATGCTTACGAAACCGAAATCCAGTGATCCTTGCTGCGGGTGTAGTGGGTGTTCGTTAAAGAAAGAATTGATGAAGTAGACAATAGGGTTGTGTCAAGCAAAGAATTGCAACACAGCCCCATAACTTATTTCCAACCAAAAGTCTTTACCGACCTATACAATGATAAATAAAACCGGCCTCCTCCAATTCCACCTTATCATAGATATTACGTCCATCCAAGATTAAAGGCGTAGCCATTAATTTCTTGATAACAGACCAAGAAGGCATACGGAATTCTTTCCATTCAGTAACCAACAATAGTGCATCCGCATCTATCACAGCCTCATATATATCTTTAACATAAGAAATCATATCTTCAGGCAAACGTCTTTGAGCCTCAGGTATAGCCACTGGATCATAAGCCGAAACCAGACATCCGGCGTTTTTTAACTTTTCGATCAAAACCAATGAAGGAGCCTCTCGCATATCATCTGTCTCCGGCTTAAACGCCAACCCCCATAAAGCGATACGCTTGCCTTTAATATCCCCGTTAAAATGCTTCACCAACTTACGAAACAATATTGACTTCTGCTCTTCATTTACAGCCTCTACCGCTTCCAATATACGCATCTGATAACCACTATCGGCAGCGGTCTTCACAAGCGCCTTGACATCTTTCGGGAAACAAGAACCTCCATATCCGCAACCCGCATACAGAAAACGACTACCGATACGAGCATCCGTTCCAATCCCTTTACGCACCATATTTACGTCAGCACCGACAATCTCACACAAATTAGCGATATCATTCATAAAACTGATACGAGTCGCCAACATTGCGTTTGCCGCATATTTAGTCATTTCAGCGGAAGGAATATCCATAAAAATCACCCGGAAATTATTCAGTAAAAACGGACGATATAACTTTGACATCAATTTCTCGGCACGCTCGGATTCCACTCCTACAACTACACGGTCCGGACTCATAAAGTCCTTTACCGCAGCCCCTTCCTTCAAGAACTCAGGGTTAGAAGCAATATCGAACTCTATATTTACATTCCGTTTAATTTGCTCATTTTTAATAGCTTGCTTTACCTTTTGGGCAGTACCAACAGGAACCGTGCTTTTAGTAACGACCAAAATATATTTATTCATATATCTTCCCACGGTCCGAGCAACCTCCAGCACATATTTCAAGTCCGCACTTCCATCCTCATCAGGAGGCGTCCCCACTGCGGAAAACAAGACTTCCACCTCATCCAGACATTCTTTTAACTCAGTAGTAAAATGCAAACGCCCCGCTTGCATATTACGGGCCACCAATTCATCCAAACCCGGCTCATAAATGGGAACGATACCTTTCTTCAGATTATTGATCTTATTCTTATCAACATCTACACAAAACACCTCTGTACCCATTTCCGCAAAACAAGTACCTGTCACCAAACCAACATACCCTATACCAACAATCGCTATTTTCATAATTCACTTTGTTTCTCAAAATATCTTAAAAGCATATGCAAATGTACAATAATTCAGAGAAATCCGCTATCATAAATATACAAATTAAAAAAAATCATATGTTCATCTGTTTTTAAAGAAATAACTATTAACTTTGTATTTTGTTTCCCTTTAAATAGAGGGAAATCTTACATTGTTAAACAAACGGAGAAATCAACAATAATAGATTCACTCGTCCGTTATTATTGCAAGTACAGTTTGACAGTAAAGAAAAATAAGGAAGAGAGCATGACTAAAGTTTGTTTCTTGGTATCATCATTATGCAACGAAGGCCCGGTTAATGTTATGTATAACATTATTCGATATATGGACTTTTCTAAATTTGAGGTATCTATCATCACTTTCATACCAGAGAAAAAAACTACCCGAATTAAGGATTTCCAAAAGTATCCGCTTTCGATTCATCAATTGGCACCAGAAATGCCTCTTAATCCATTTGCTTTATTCATGGCACTAAAACAAGAGGTAAATTTGATCAATCCGGATATGCTTCATGCACATTGTCCGCGTTCATTATATTTAATGTGCTTTTTACCTAGAAAGTATAAACGAATCTATACAATTCATATCTATCCGGGACTACAGCAGCAGGTATTATATGGAAAATTTAAAGGAAATATCGTCAATCAACTAAACCATTTCTTCACCCGAAAAGTAGATCTCCCCATAGGTTGCTCAGAAAGTGTGGGAAAGCTCTATAAAGAAAATAAAGGTTGGGACATCTTTTGCATACCCAATGGATCTTCGTTACCCATCTGGAATTGCGATCCGACTTATCGACAAAAGCTAAGAAAAGATTTCGGACTAAAAGACGATATCCGATATTTTATTTTTATCGGGCGCTTCTCAGAAGAGAAGAATCCTGAACTATTAATACGTGCCTTTAAACAAATGGGCTCCAAGCAGGTTGGATTGATCATGCTTGGTGAAGGGCCCTTATGGAAAGATTTGAAAAAAGAAGGTGATGACCGGATTCTTTTACCCGGTTTTAAAACGAATGTCTATGATTACTTAATCGCTTCTGATTATTATATTTCAGCCTCAGATGTCGAAGGATTGGCTAACACGCTGTTGGAGAGTATGACAGTAGGATTACCTATGTTACTTTCTAATATACCTTCACACCAAGAGGTGCTATCGAAGATGAGCGTCACGACAGGATATATTTTCAACAATAAAGATAGTAATAATTTGCTCGACAAAATAGAAAAAGTGCTCCTGTTAGATCGTACAGAAGTCGCACAAGAAGTACAAGACATCTTCCAAAAGCAATATACAGCAGAGAAAATGTCTTTGTCTTATCAAAACGCATATACTAGTTTATGACACCTTATGTATCTATTATAACCATAACAATGAATCATCTCAAATATATCACGGAGATGATGAATTCGCTGTTCACGACAGGAAGGCCATCAGTCCCATTCGAAGTTATAATTGTTGATAATTGTTCATCTGATAGTACGGCTCCACTTATTAGGTCTCACTATCCTGAAGTAAGGATCATACAAAATACACAAATATACGGTTTCGCCCATAATAATAATATAGGAGTTCAACAGGCTACTGGAAAATATATACTTATTTTAAATCCGGATATAGTTGTGAAACCAAGCTCAATCGATAAAGTACATCAATTCGCTAAAGAAAATCCATCATGTGGTGTTATCGCACCCAAATTATTAAACCCTGATGGAACTTTACAATATTCCGGACGATGTTTCCTTTCACCCCATATTTTTTTTCATCGTTTCCTAACCATGGGAAATGATGCCTCAAAAAACAAGAACGTGACCGATTACCTAATGAAGAATCTTCCGATGGATAAACCTGTTGACGTAGATTGGTGTATGGGGACCGCATTATTATTGCGAAGGGACTTTTATAATGAATTAAAAGGATTTGACGTAAAATTCTTTTTATATATTGAAGACATGGATATTTGCTATCGTTGCTGGAACAAAGGCAAACCATGGCTTCATTTAAAGAGTTTCATCTATTTTTTAATAAAGAATCAGTTTAAGGCAATAACCAGACCAATAAACTAAAGAATGTTATAATAGGTGAAAAATACAATCTATGATCAACAAATAGAATATAAATTGCATCTATAAAATTAAAAACATAATAGGACAAAATGATAATGAAACCAGAAATATCGATTATAACTGTTGGCATGAATCACCTTTCATACGTGAAAGAGATGCTTGCGTCTTTGTATTCAGTAGGAAGTCCATCCGTTTCATTCGAGGTTATTTTTGTTGATAATTGTTCTACTGACGGTACCGCAGATTATATCCGGAGCAATTATCCTACCATAAAACTTATTGAGAATCAAAAGAAATATGGTTTTGCCCGAAATAATAATATTGGAGCAAAACATGCTATAGGCAATTATATACTTATATTAAACCCAGACATTATATTAACGCAAGGAGCGATCGACAAATTATACAACTATGCGATAAAGCATCCTTCATGTGGTATTGTCGCACCCAAGCTACAAAACCGGGACTGCTCATTGCAATATTCCGCACGTAGATTTCCTTCAATTAAGATTTTGCTGAATCGGGCTCTTACCAAAGGAAATGATAAGTCTGACAATAAAAATGTTCAAACCTATTTACTGAAAAACCTTCCTATGGACACTCCTACGGAGGTTGATTGGTGTATGGGAGCAGCATTTTTGATCTCTCACACATTTTACAATGAGCTAAAAGGATTTGACGAAAAGTTCTTCTTGTATGTAGAAGATATGGATATTTGCTATCGTTGTTGGAAAAAGAATAAAAAGGTAGTCTATTACCCTTTATCTAAAATGACGCATGTTCACCAAAGAAGTAGTCAGCGCCTCAATAAGAAAACGTTAATTCATTTGAAAAGTTTCTTTTATTTCTTTAGGAAAAATAGATTTAAGATCAAATCTGAAGCTCAGCACCTCACATGTGTACCTCAAAGAGAAAAAGAAACATTTCAGTTACAACCGAAAGTCGTTCCTAGCAAATAAAAAAGATGATACAAGAATTCATAAACAAGCAATTTTACAACTTATTTATTTTCACGTTCATATTTGGATTGGTTCTTTATGGAACGATCGGATTTGATAGTATAGATGAGATATGTGCTTGCATCTTGCTTATCTTATTTATTTTCGCAACATTCAAGACACCGGATTGGGCTATAAATAAGTCATTTCTAGCCGTAAGCTCTGTTTTTACATTTTATACGATTTATTCGTTTTATATACATAGTAACTCTGCGAAAGGAATCATTTCAGACATGATCATCCAATTTAAACCCTATTTAGCTTTTTTCGCAGTTTATTATCTCTGTCCTGTATTTAGTTCGAAACAGAAAGATTTGATAAAGAAAATCATTCTTATTATATCCTTTTTCATGTTTCTTATAGGATGTGCGTCTCTAATCTATCCACTTGCCTTTAGGATAACTGTTGGACATGTCGCTTATTTCGCCGCTATCATAACCGCATCCTCCTTGCTTTATTATTATTGTAGCGAAGGCACTAAAATCGATAAGATAATCTTTATCCTTATTTTAGCGATCGGATTATTCTCAGCTCGTTCAAAGTTCTATGGATTCTTCATCATTTCTGTGGTCACAGTGATATTCTTCGGGAACATAAGCCGCTTAAAGCTCAATTTCAAGACAGTAGCGATAGCTATATTAAGTCTCGCCGCAATGGTTTTAGCTAGCTGGAAAAAAATGGTTATGTATTTTGGTGTGGGTAAATCCTTGGACAGTGTTCCTGAAGAATTCATGGCCCGTGCCATGCTATACGTCACATCTTTCCAGATTTTCAAGGATTTTTTCCCATTTGGATCTGGCTTCGCCAGTTTTGCATCACACTCCTCGGGAGTCTATTATTCGCCTCTATACACAAAATACGGTATCGAGAATGTAAAAGGGATCAGTAAAAACAATTATAGTTATATAGCAGACACCTATTATCCCTGCTTAGCTCAATTTGGGATAATAGGCGTATTCTTATATATACTATTTTTCGTCTACATCATACGGAAAGCCTACATACTATTTCTCTCTACGCAAAAGGAGAAATATTTTATTATACCTTTTCTTATCATCGGGTATCTATTGATTGAGAATATTGCAGATGCCACGTTTACCGGACACCGGGGTTTCTTTATAATGATGTTGTTAGGGCTTGTAATGTCTGAGCAAAAGCACCAATTGCTGGCTAATAAATCAATCTCTCAAAAACAACCCGAATAATACATGGCAAATAAAACAGTAAACGGTCTTTTTTGGAGTAGCATGGAAAGGCTTTCGGTACAGGGAGCTCAGTTCGTGTTAAGTCTTTTCATCGCTCGTATCTTGTCGCCTTCCGACTATGGGCTTGTCGCTATGCTTGGCATTTTCATGGCGGTAGCTCAAACGTTCGTTGATAGTGGCTTCTCGAACGCTCTTATCCAGAAACAGGGAAGAACAGATGTAGACTATTCGACGGTATTCTTTTTCAATATATTTATCGGAGTCGCTATGTATCTTCTCCTTTTTTTCACTGCTCCATTCATAGCCTCATTCTACAGCCAGCCTCAACTAGAAACCATCATAAAATTCGTAGGATTAAACTTAATCTTGACCTCATTCTGCGCCGTACAACGAGCACAACTGACCATTTCCCTCGATTTCAAAAAGCAGGCTATCATCTCATTCAGCACAGTAGCTATGAGTGGAGGAATAGGTATATGGCTGGCTTATCATGGTTATGGTGTATGGACACTGGTCATCCAAGGTTTACTCACGAATTTATTAGCTTTGATATTACTTTGGGGAAGTACCCGGTGGATTCCTCGCCTATGTTTCTCCAAAGAGTCTTTCAAGGAATTGTTCGGATTCGGATCTAAATTACTTGCCGGAGGATTGCTTCATACGATATATCTGAATCTATACTCATTGGTAATTGGTAAATATTTTTCATCCGCTGATCTGGGAAACTTCAACAGGGCTACTTCTCTTGCCCAATACGTTTCCGTTAATATAACAAGCATCATCACACGGGTCACTTATCCGATAGAATGCCAAATACAGCATGATAACGAGGAACTGCAACGAAAGTTCTTCATGTTCATCCGTATGACAGCCTTCATCATATTCCCGTTGATGATCGGCTTATGTGTACTGGCTGATCCATTAATTCGTGTTATCTTGACAGATAAGTGGGTACATGCCGTACCATATTTACAAATATTAAGTATATCTTATATGTGGGACCCAATCTCACGCCTAAACTGGGATCTGCTCAACGTAAAACGGAGAAGCGATTATTCCCTACGGTCCGAGATCATAAAAAAGCTCATAGCGGTTACTATCTTGGTCATTACCATTCCATTTGGGATCACTATCATGTGCGTTGGCATCGCTGCTTATGCCTTATGCGACATCTATGTATTGACAAGATTCACTAAAAGGCTTTTACCCGATGTTTACCTGCGAAAAGAACTTAAGGCTCTATGTCCTATACTCTTATTATCCATATCAATGGGACTAATCGTATACGTTTGCGTAAGTTTTATCCCCATTTTACTATTTAAACTCATTGTCGGTATAATTATAGGTATCTGCTATTATCTAACTCTATCCTATTTGCTTAAATGGGAAGAGATAGATTTTATTCTCTCGTTGATCCTAAAAAAACATAGACAATAGAAACACTGTATTAACCTGTATAAAAACACATCCTATGGATATTGTATGTTGCACAGACAATAATTATGTCATACCCTGTGGTGTATTAATAACCTCTATTTGTGTGAATAACCCAAAAGAGGACTTTACGGTACATATCTTGACAGAGGGTATATCCACTGAAAACCAAGAGGTACTGAAAAAGGTCATAGCCAAATATGACCAGCAAATCCAGTTCTATACTGTAGATAAAAAGGTTTTCGCTAACTGCCCGATAAGTAGACATATCACGTTAGCTACCTATTTCAGACTCATCATGACGGATATACTTCCCCAAAGCGTTGAGAAAGTCCTTTATCTCGACTGTGACGTTGTTGTCCGCCACTCACTACGCCCATTATGGGATACGGATATAAAAAGCTATGCCGCCGGAGTAATCCCAGATATGTCGATAGATGACATACGTATTTACAACCGGCTCCAATATTCCCCATCTTTTGGCTATTTCAACGCTGGGGTATTATTGGTCAACCTAAGATATTGGCGAGAAAATAATCTCTCAGAAAGCTTTTTCGAGATAATCAACAAATACCCTGAGAGACTTAGATACCATGATCAAGATGTATTGAATATAGTATTAAAAGAGATCAAGCTAACCCTCCCCTTGAAATACAATGTACAACACGGATATTTTTTCAAGGACCCGTTGATTAGCCGAGCCTATTGGGATGAAAAAGAGCAAGCCATCAATGACCCCGTTATCTTGCATTACAGCGGCAGCAAACCTTGGTTTATCGAATTTGAGCCTCCTTTCAAAAAAGATTTCGCTTTCTATTTAGACACATCCGGTTTGGACAAAAGCTTTATTAGGCATATCCCCATGAAGGCACGCATTAAGGCAAGATTCCGTTCGTTACTAGAAAAATTGGGGCTTATCGCTCCCAAGGATAGCCTATTCTAACTTACTTTTATCCACGTTTCACGTTTGTGATAATCCTAACATAAACAGATTCCCGTGAAACGTGGATTATTATGAAGTGAGAATATATGAATAAACTATTATTTTCGCTCACCCGGTATAATAAATATCGGCCCTATTGTTATCCATCAAGCCCTATTAAAGTGAATAACTTACGGTTTGTCGAGCTGTAAATTTATGGCTATACCTAGTGCTAGACTTACGGCTTGAATAATGGGTAACGAATTGCTAGAGCTCTCATCTGAGCAGTACCGAGCTCCACCAACATATAAAATTGGAAGGATCAACAAGCACATTTTACCTCAATACAGGGAACATCCCCCTTCATACGACGAAGGTGAGATTAAATTAGTGAAGCTAGCTTCATCAACAAAGTTAACTAGCTGGAATGCCTAAGTAAGTTAACTTACTTTGCCGATGAAGCCAACTTACTTTATAACTACGGATATCCAAAAGAATAAAGCAAATGTTACAGCTTCTGGCTATTCTTTAGATCTCGCTTTTTGGAAAAATGGCCAAATAGCTTCTACCCCTGTTACTTTATATAGTAATATGGACATGGACATAGGATATGCAGATGTACTAACCATGAATGGCTCTTTTTTAGTAAGTTGTTATATCCCCAATATAATAAGGAGTTATGAATTTTGGTATGACATACTTAAATGATCTTCTTTAAAGATTTCTGGTAAATCCTTCAAGACTTGCTCATACATTGCTTTATATCCATTCGGAGTTGGATGTATACCGTCATAAAATAAATAACCATCTCTCCATTGGGTTGGATCATTTTCTTTTGTCACAGCCTCATGCATATCTATATATTTAATATTCATACTTTTAATCCAGTCATTTATTAGTTTAACAGGCTCATAGTCACGATCCTTACGAGGAGTGACTGTGAGTAAAATAGGGATTTGTCCATTATTTCTTAAAATAGATATAGCTTGTAGCATATATTTCTTATATTCCTCAACATTAAGGTAATTATTTGTGCCTAAGGCTAAAATAACGTACTTAGTCTTATACCAAGAATTTTCTATCTTAAATCGATTAATAAATTCATCAGACATCATCTCTCCTCCTTTACCATCTATCAAACATCGTTCTTTTCCCAATACAGAAGTAAGCATCGAACTCCAACGATATTTTCGATCTATACCATTAATAAGTAACATTGTCCCCTCTACAAAAGAGTCTCCAAAAATACTCAATACAGGGTTATGAAAAGGAGCTGTTATCCATGAATCTAAGAGCTTTACTTCACCACGCCTCACCGCAAAGAAAGGTTTCCCCCACATCAAAAGTTGATAAGGATCCTTTTGCGCAGAATAAGTCCGCTTAAATTCCTTTAGTACGTTTTTGTCAGCCTCTATCTCCCTTATAAAAAAAGAAACACTATCTTCCCTTTTATCAAAACCTATCGAATATAACATATCCTTATTAAGTGTAAAGGACAAAGGAAGAGACTCATTTAAGGCAGCTTGATAATCCTTATTGGATTTATAAATATCCACTCGTTCCTTATAAATATTCATAAATCCTAAATCTTTTCCTACCGATAAATCTATATCATCTGATAATATACGAATAATTACTTCTTGGGATAGTTCATCCGTATAAACGTTTGAGATAAAAGTAAACAGACTATTTTGAACACCATCCTTTTTATCTAATATATCCGATCTTAAATTGGATATACCTTCCTTATAAAAAGGAATCGCTCCTTCAAATGTATTCATTTCATCTTTAGTACATGCCAACAAGAAGAATAAGCACATCATTTTAATAATTATTTTCATTTTCTACAATTTGATCATCTAACATACAATTTCTTTATGTACTCCTTATAAACAAGTACAGGAACAATAGAAAATACAATAGTTGTCAACACATATACTATGTTTCTAAACACCTCATTCTCGATAAAGAAAAATCTTTTCTCACTAATCAAACTAAACACCAACATCTGGAAAAGAAACACTTCATATGAGTAATTACCCAATTTTACAAAGAAAACAGATAGTCGTGACTTCATTATATAATTATATAGTTTCACCAGCAAGAAAAACACAAATAAAGTATAAAAATAATCAACCCAATGATATCCTTTCCATTGGTTCGTAAGATATGGCATCAAATCTACAGAAGTATATATCTCTAAAATAGCCAAGAACAAGGCTATAAGAGCTAATCCACAAACCCAAACGTTCAACTTTATTTTAAACTTCAAAATAACACAGCCTAAATACAAAAGAAATAAATATCGATAAAAAAGAAGTCTATAAACATTATCCGGCACATGAAATACACAGGTAAACCATTCACCCAAAGCACAAATCCCAACAAATAACACAAAAGACCTCCTAAAAGAAAGACAATTAACCAGAAAAATAACAAAAGGCTATATCAGCCAACACTGTAAATAGATCCATGGATAATAGGATCCTGGACCAAAGCCACCTTGCATATAAAGCCGCTGCCAATCTACTCCACCTTTGAGAAGATAAAAGATTGCACATTGAGAAAAAATTAAGAGAAAGAATGGGAGAAAAACACGATCTAACATCTTCTTCACATTCCTAGCAGAGAAATAACCGTTGAAACCTTTTCGCTGAAAACCACCATAAGTCAAATAAGATGACACCAATAAAAATAAAGGAACAGCCTGCCCAATGTAAGCAATTGAGTAAATAGATTCATTTGGCATATTGTGCAACAATATCACAAAGAGAATGGCAACTCCCTTCACAAAATCAATCGAATAATCCCTTTCTCTCTTATCCATATCATCTATAATTGAAAACATCATATTTCAGTTCATAACAACGGATAGAGCCCGGTTGATAACAGCAAACCAAGAAACTATTTGGTAAAGTAAGAACATCTCCGTAGCCGACATCAAAATTATCGCTTTCAAAAAGACTAGCAGGATTACTAGCCAACTTCCCATCTTTAAGAAGTACCGTATCAAAACTATATTTACCACGATTGGAGTCCTTAACATTCCGGTAAGTTAGTATAAAAGCATCCTTATAAGGAGTTAAAGAAGGAGCATGCCCTTCTATCGGTAAAAAACTCCATGTCCAAGTCACCCCCAAATCCTCACTAACTCCAATCTCAAGACGATTGTCTCCATTCTCTGACTGTTGACGACCCACAACGTACATTTTCCCATCATAATACCCCAGCGAGGCCTCATTAATACGTCCACATTCTATTTGATTTGTCCACAGACGCTCATCTAACCAAGATACAACCTCCCAACTCCTCCCAAAGTCTTCCGATTTTTCCAACCATGTAACAGCCCAACGATTATAACATACCGCATAAATTACATCATCTATTATAACCATATTCCCACGGGCTGCCGCAAATGTCTCGTCTTTTGGAAAAGGAAATAAAACAGGCGATCCATAGAAAATACCCCAATTCTCCGAACAAATGCTTTTCACAATGGATTCCGTCTCCGATCCTCTTTCAAAGAAACGGCAAAGTATACCGTTATTAGGTAATACTAAAAGCTGAGGATCCCTCACGTCATGCCCTTTAACTGGAGCAAATATAACCTTCCTGTTAACCCATGTTTTTCCTTTATCGAAACTCTCCATCTGTATTAACTTACTATCAAAACTAACGTGGCTCGAACCTTCTCTATAAACCACGATAATCTTACTTCGATCCTTATTCCCCGCAATGGCAGGAAAAGCCAAATGTAGGCTACTATTGTCAATAGACGTACTGCGAAGCAAATTCGGGTTATATATTTCCTTTAGCTCATCATCACCACAAGCCATAAAAGGAAATAAAAATACCATAATAAATAAAAGTAGATGGTGTTTCATAAAGCATATATTTTAACTTTAGTTAATCATCTGATAAATATTCCCGCTTGAAAGGTTCTCCTTTTTTTATATCACATTTCACCTTTTTGCCCAATATATCCGGTAAATACTTAGGCGATAGACCATCAGAGGGTCTAACAGAACGAACATTTTCTTCTGTTACTGTATCACCAGCATACATATCTTGAGCGACAAATAAGGAACGGGCAAATTTCCTGTTATTCCTCACCTTTTCTGTTAACTCATAGGTTGGCTTTCCCAATGCCATCTCGACTTCTCTTACACATCGAACCATTTCGGAGAACTCCTCCTTATTCATAGAAAAAGCCGCATCCGGTCCACCTATACCCCGATCCAAAATAAAATGCTTCTCGAGAATTCGAGCACCCAACGCAACCGAGGCTACCGCCACCGAACTAGACATCGTATGATCTGAAAGCCCTACAGGAAGTTTGAAACGCTTTCTCATATCAGGAATCGTCCTCAAGTTCGCAAGCGCCACAGGAGCCGGATAAGAAGATGTACATTTCAATAAGGCAATCTGATCATTACCGACTCTTTTGCAAGCGGCTATCGCCCCCTCAATATCCTCATAAGTAGCTATTCCCGTTGATATTATGACTGGTTTCATCTTTGAGGCCACATACTCGATCAAAGGAATATCCGTAATCTCAAAGCTAGCGATCTTATATGCCGGAACATCCATAGCCTCCAAGAAATCCACAGATGTTTTGTCAAATGGAGATGAGAAACAAATCAGACCTTCCTCTTCCGCAATACGTTTTAATTCAGGTTGCCATTCCCAAGGAGTAAAGGCGTTCTGATATAATTTATACAATGTGGTTCCATCCCATAAAGTATCTTGCTTTATTTGAAAATAAGCATTATCACAATCTAATGTAAGAGTATCCGCCGTATAGGTTTGCAATTTGATGGCATCCGCACCAGCAGCCTTGGCTGCTTTCACGGTCTCTACGGCGATGTTGAAATCATGATTATGATTCGCAGACATTTCCGCTATAATAAATACCCGATCGGAATCTTCCCGATCAAGACCAAAATATTCGAATAAATTAGTTTCCATACACATAACAATACTTCAACGCATGTTTATTATCACTAACACAATCCTTAAAACCAGCACGAATAAACGCATATCTTGAAGCCATATTCTCGGTTTTCACATATGCGTAAATCTTACTTATTTGCCTTTCACGCTCATGGAAATGCCTCAAAGCCTTTTCCAATAAGCAAAGAGCAAGTCCAAATCCTCTGTAGTTAGCTCCGATACTTATACTAATCACCGCACTGTTATTTTCCTCAATATCGAAACGGACTTGTCCAATTAATTTCTCTTTCTCGTAAAAGACAAATAGTCTTCTCGTTCTATTCTTTAAGGTCGCATAAAACCAATTTCTATGTTCATCCAATGATATAGCATGGATCGAAAAAGAATTTTGCCGTACCATCCGATCATTCGTAAGCTCGAACAGAGGTAGTAAGTCTTCTTCTCTAGCCAATCTCATATCCATATTCATCTCATAAAACATCCGGGTTACAGCTTTCATAATCCGATGAGCTCCTTTTCCATCGATTTGACTTATCCCCCGACAAAAAATCTCCCGCCGATATTCGGAGTTCTCAAATTTTAATATAATCTTATCCAGATCATCTATATGCCAATCTTTTGTGGCATCAATAAATTCATCGACAAAGCCAATATTCTTCCACCCCGCAATATTGTTACCTTGGTTTTCAGCCACCTTAAAGATAACGGATGGCAGACCTGTTATCGCCAATTCGTTTATCGTCTGTCCAGCCGCAGAGATCGCAAGATCCGCAGCTAACATCAAATCCCTCATCACTTCAGCCTCCACATTACGGTATATAACCGTATTATTATCCGCCATCCTCTCTATTTCTGCCTTATGAGAAAATGCTGGCCCTAAGATAACGATTTTCCTCAAATTAGCATAGCAGTTCGTCAACTTCTCCAAAATCTTTGGCGTTAGATTTAAAGGATCACTTCCACCGAAAGTTATTAGGACGGTCTTTACTTTCTCCCGGATTTCTCTATGACCACATAAGTCTTTAAATGCCTCACGTAAAATCACAAAATCTTTTCCTAACAAATAATGTTGTCCAAGATTCCGTTTATAGGGTATCAATTCCGCACCGACCGTCCCATTTATGATGATTCCCTCCGGATATTCCAAACGATTAAAATCATCTAAATAGGCAGCGACCTTTACCCGCTGTCTTATTTCGGTATAAAGTCCTTTTCCTGCCAAATAGGAATCAATAACTATTATGTCATCTTGAGATAGATACTCAAGCAAACGTTCCGTGTTCTCCAACCAATTAAAGACAAACAGAGGATAAGATTGTACTAAGTTTTTTACACTCTCATCCCCATTCACAATAAAGGTTACATTTATGTTTCTCTCCCGAAATACTTGGGCAATAGCCGTACAACGGGAAATATGCCCATAGCCTGTGTGCGAATATCCCTCAGTTAAAATCAGAACTCTCATATCAACTCATATGAAGTAGTTTATATTTCATCTCCGCTAAAGCCCAATCTGTATCCGTATCAATATCTTGTACACGAAACTCATCCAGAACAATCGCCGTGCCATTCTCACTTAGCAATTTTTTATCTTTTAATAGAGAAGAGGTCTTTATCCAATAAAACGTACCACTATCATGATAGGCGGGGCGCAAATCTTGACTCCGGCTAAATCTATACTCTGGCCAATTCATGTTTAAATTTCCTTTTTCATCTATCGATAAAGAACGCAGTATCGGATATGAGAAAGCGACCACCGGACAGATAGAATCAAAGGTAGACATAACTAACTGATCATAAGCAGAACGAACATCCTCGGAAGAAATCAATGGGGCTGTTGGAAGCAAACAACAGATCAAGTCAAACTCATACCCTCTCCCTTTATAGGCATTGACAACCTCGACCAATACATCCGCCAATGTAGCATAGTCATTAGCATTCTCCGTAGAACGCAGAAAAGGGACAGAAGCCCCTTCTTGACGGGCTATCTCGGCGATTTCCACATCATCCGTCGAAACCATCACCTCCTCAAACAGTCCGGTACCAAGAGCGGCCTCTATTGAATATGCTATTATCGGTCTGCCCAAAAAAGGTTTTATATTTTTATGAGGAATCCGTTTACTACCTCCTCGTGCTGGTATTATTGCCAAACATTTCATTCTTTCGTTATTTTTATGATCTTAATTTAACCAAAATCTGATACAAGCTTATGCCCAAATCAGTCTGAAAATAAATAGCACGAAGCAAAATTCGAAGTTTCAATGGGACTCTTGCTTTGTAATAACTATTCTTCATAAAACAAGGAAATATCTCTTCCATCTCCCGCTTAATTTGATTCACATACTTTTTCTCAGGAGGGTCAAACTGTGATATGGCGCCTAGAATTGAGTTTACATAAAAAAGCTCAGTAAAACGAAACTCTACTTCTTCCGGATATATCTCATAGATACCTAATCTACGCATATTATCCAAAAACATTTTAGAAGTCTTCAAACGGTCAAAAAAGCGATAGTTATTAATACTCCGAGTCGTAGAAATATTATTACAACGATAATAATAATAAGGATGGTTATCCTTCACGATCTTTCTCGCACTCAAATATAGAGCTGTTACAATCGCATTATCTTCATAGAATAGCTCCTCAGGAAACTCTATTTTATTTCTGATAAAGACTTCCTTTTTGATTATATTAGTCCAAATCCGACATTCACCTTCAATAAAACGCTTATTTCTCTCATATTCAGGCAATGAAAACCATTCAGACTTACAGTTAATCCGTAAACGAATATCTTGTTCACTATAATACTGAAAATAGTCACCACAAACCATTTCCGCATCATGCGTAACCGCTAATGTATAGAGATTTTCATACATATCAAGAGAGACCCAATCGTCACTATCAACAAAACCAAGGAAAGGAGCCCTCGCTTTTTTTATCCCGGCATTACGGGCTCCCCCTTGTTTTATATTCCGAGGTAAATCAATAACAACAATACGATTATCCTTTGCCTCATAATCCCGAAGTATATCTAATGATTTATCAGTAGAACAATCATTCACACAGATAATCTCAATGTTATGCAATGTTTGGGATATCAATGAATCCAAACATTTCCCAATGTATTTTTCCACGTTAAATACTGGGATAACAATACTTACCGCAGGATTTTTTTGGTTCATCTTACAATTTCTTTTTAAGAAAGGAATTCTTTGATCTTCGCAATTACATATTCCTGTTCTTCATCCGTCAATGTCGGATACATCGGCAGACTCAAACAATGCTTATAGTATTCCTCCATTACAGGTTGATCGCCTTCTTTATTTCCTAATTGCTTATAATAAGGGGTCAGATGCAAAGGAACATAATGAACTTGCGCATAAATATTACTTTTATGCAAATAATCATATAATCCTAATCTGTCCTCCACTTGGATTATAAATAAATGATAGGCATGAAAGACCTGATCCGATACAAAAGGAAGCTTAACCCCCTTCAGATCGGAAAGACCTTCCCTATATCGCCGGGCAATCTCTTGCCGCCGTGCTAATCCCATATCGGCTCTTTTCAATTGAGATATCCCTAAAGCTGCCTGAAAATCAGTAATTCGATAATTATATCCAAGCTCCTGCATCTCATAATACCAGCCACCATGGTTCTCGTGTAAAAGTGCCGGGTTCTTGGTAATGCCGTGTGTACGGTATAGACAAAGTTTTTCATATAATTCCTTACAATTTGTCGTAGCCATACCCCCCTCGCCAGTCGCAATATGTTTTACCGGATGAAACGAAAAAACACTAACATCCGCAAAGTTCCCATTGCCACATAGCTGCTTCTCACCTTTACTATCAATAAAATATCCACCTGGCGCATGACAAGCATCTTCTATAATCCATAAGCCGTACTCATCCGCCAATTGACGAAAGGCCTCCAAATTGGCTGGATAACCCGCAAAATCTACCAAAACAATTCCTTTATAAGTGCCTTTAGGAGATTGCGACAATAAACGGCTTAATTTCTTTATATCCATCAAATAGGTATCTTCTTCTACATCACAGAAGACAACCTCGCCTCCCCGATAGCGAATACAATTAGCACTAGCCGCAAAAGTCAAAGGAGTTACAATCACTTTATCACCCGGATTCACATCAAGTGCCGTAGCCGCTAAATGAAGAGCCGCCGTAGCATTATTAACTGCTATAGCATATTTACAGCCGACATAAGAGGCAAAAGCCTCCTCAAATTCTTTTATTTTTGGTCCTTGAGTTAAATAATCCGACTTTAAGGCATCTATTACACATTGAATATCCTCATCCGTAATATGCTGACGTCCATAAGGTATAGGCTTAGTAATCATTTTATCACAAAATTAGAATCTACATATTTCTTTATTTTTTCCCGCATAGACTCTACAGTCTCCCATTCCGTATTCGTGTCAGAGCTATAATGGAATCCCTCTGGAACCTTAACCGCATTATGATGATTTACATAGTCTTCATATTTATGATTAAACGCAACAGAAGGCAAAATCGCATAATAAGGACCTAGATCTATAGTATTCATGGCATCCGTGACCGTAATCATTTCCTCATGCAATTTTTCCCCGGGACGTATACCGACCTCCACCAGTGGAAGGTTAGGCGCAATAGCCTTCGCAACATCCACTATTCGATAAGATGGAATCTTAGGAATAAAAATCTCACCACCTAAATGATGACCAATAGCGAACATGACCAAAGCAACTCCCGCTTCCAACGAAATATTGAAACGAGTCATCTTCATGTTCGTAATAGGCAACTCTATCGCACCCGAGTCTCTCTTATTAATGAAAAAAGGAATAACAGATCCCCTTGATCCCATAACATTGCCATAACGGACCACTGAAAACTTGATATCCCTCGGACCACTAATATTATTTGCGGCAACAAACAACTTATCAGAAGTCAGCTTTGTAGCCCCGTATAAATTAATCGGAGCACAAGCCTTATCAGTAGATAAAGCCACAACATGCTTTACTTTTGTACGCAAGGCTGCATTAATCACATTTTGAGCTCCATGTACATTTGTCTTTATGCATTCATCCGGATTATATTCGGCCGTATCCACTTGCTTAATAGCCGCAGCATGAATAATTACATCTATGCCTTCGCAAGCACGTTCCAAACGTTCTCCATCCCGGACATCTCCAATAAAGAAACGTAATTGAGGATACTTTGTCGCAGGGTATTTTTGCTTCAGCTCAAACTGTTTCAACTCGTCACGTGAATAAATAACAATTCTTTTCACTTGAGGATAATCACGAAGGATTGTCTCCACGAATTTTTTACCAAAAGAACCTGTTCCTCCAGTAATTAAAACAGACTTTTCATTTAACATATTACTTCTATTTATATCTATTCTATAACTCCTTCGATTGTATATAAGAAGCTACAATATCATACTCTTCAAATGGTTGTCCCATATTTTTATTAATAATACGATCCTGAAACCAAATCACAGATGTACTATTTTCATGAAAAACAGAAAGTTTATTTCCATTATCCAACAAGATTAGAATTAAAAACTCAACCATTATGTTTGATTGTACTATTTTTAATCCATATTGATACAAATCCTCTGTTTTTTTTATATGAGGATGCAATTTCACATAAACATAATCAAAATCATTTTTCTCTTTATCCAGAGCTTTCAATATGTTTACATTGATTTGATGATTAGTTAAATAAATTCCAACCGATTTATTTTTTACAGATAAGAATTCTTCATATCCCGTAGAAAAATTCAAAAACAATGGTAATTCTTCCCTTAACCTCTTAACAAAGGGCTTCTGGAATGATTTCAAAGATTTTGAATATCCTGGAAACTGAGACCTATACAAATCCGGCAAATAAAGAAACTGCCCCGTAAGAAACTTTGAAAAACCAATATGGTCACCAACACCCGTAAGCTTATTTATTATAAGCTTCAAGCCTTTTGAATTATCAAAACGATCTCTTCTGTAGCTTCCAAATCCTTCTTCAAACATATACATTCGTTTAAATCGGGATAGCTTAAAAAATATTCCATAAACAAAAGAAGCATCTACCTCTACGAACAACGTATTTACAGGGTGAAAAAACAAATATAAATCCAAATGAAACAAATCTTTGAAATATAATATATCATCCCATGTATCATCAAATTTCTTAACTTGATGAAAGAACAATTCCGCATCCCTAAAATGGCCTAAAATAATTAAGATCTTTTTCGAAGACACATTTCCATATCCAATATTTCTTACATTAAAATATTGCAATGGCTTAGAACATATATATATATCAGTATTCATTTATATCACACCTACTTGTTTCCTCGTTTTATCGTATTCTCTTTTCAGTTCTATAAGTTGCTCTTTACAGAATAAATATACGACAGGAACCACAATCGTCAATAAAAACACGGCGAGAGCAGCATAGAGTTTACGAGGGGCCACGGGTGTACTCTTTACAAATGCCTCATCAACTATCAATGCCCTATTCATGCTTTTATTTAATTTCAACAATGCCTCTTCTCGTTTTTGTAATAATATCAAATAAACACCTTGAGCAATCTCTTGATCACGCTTATAATTCATGAATTCTCGTTCTTGGGTTGGAACGTTACCCATTTTATCTAAAATAGCCTTCTCCTTTGCCTTGAGATCTTTCAAGGTCAAATTCAGGCTCTCTTGTGCATTCTTGATCGTAAGGGCAACACTTTTACGCATTTGATCTAATTGCTTATCCATCACAGTGAATAAAGGGTTGTCCTCTTTCGAGTTTTGCAACATTCGCTGACGATTTACCAACAACTCATTATAAGTAGTTATGGAACCACCTTTCTCTCCTTCTTGGACATTCATCAATACAGGTACCAAATTATACTTATTGGCAGGATTTTGCACGAAGTCTTCCATAAATCTAATAGCATGCCCTTGAGCCTCCATCTCAACAATTTTCGTTTGGATCTCTTTCATTTGATCCACATAAAATTGCACATCGGCTGTCAAGTCAGTCATTTGGTTATTTTTCTTATAGATCTCTATAGATCGCTCTGCATTAGCTAAATCCGATATTACCTTATTGATTCGCTCATCCAAAAACTGGATTGTAGCACGAGCTTCTTTATTATTTATTGAATCGGCACGATTATTATATTCAAACATTAATGCGTTTAAAACGTCAATGCCTCGTTTTTTCTCATATTCCCTCAAAGTACATTCTATAACATTTGAATTATCTGAGTAAGTCTCAATTTCTATATCCTGCGCAAAATCATCTCCAACAAAACCAGCCGGCCTCATGGTTATATAAAGTTTCATGCTTTCTCCCAATTTATGGTTAGTTCCATAACTTAGGACAAACCGATTATTACCGAATTCAACGATCGCAGGTAATGAAGAAAACTCATAAGACCGCTTCTGACTTTTTGTCTTCCCTTCGATCTTTATTTTTCCCTCACGGTCTTCCCGGACATAAAACTCTATTGTTTCCTCTTGAGATTTCAATGTGCTAGAATCTGCAACCATCAGAAAAGGGGTATTTACATACTGTTTATATTTCCAAGTTAATGGTTCAACATACTCTGCATTTAAGCCTAATTTTGAAACAACCTCATACCATAAAGTATGAGATTTTAACACCGCTAATTCATCATCAATAACAATGCCCGCACTACCTCCTCCACTCAAACCAAAAGATTTCATCAAACCTGCCGCATCTCCCAAAGACATATTTCCTGAGGACATGGAAGTATCATCTTGAACTTTAAAACGAGCCATTACTTCGTAAGTTGTCGGATAATAAATCAAATATAATACTGCTGGTATTAGAGATATAACAAAAGTGCCTAGAAATAATCTCCAGTGCCTCAGATACCCTATTAGAATAGACTTTAAACTTATAGTCTCATTTCCTATATTTGTTGAATCCATAGCTAAACAATTACTTCTTAATATTAATAATCGTGATCACCATCGAAGAAATAACAGAAATCGCACTAATTATCGAGGAGAACACAGTTATATTATACTGTTTGCTTTGACTAAATCGAGAATTACGCTGCTTTGCCAAATTGGGCTCAACATAAATAACGTCATTTTGCCTTAAATAAAAATAGGGAGATGTAAATAGCGAAGGATCAGTTATATCCATACGAACAAATTCTTTTTGCCCATCATTATCTCTTATCAGCAAAATATTCTTCCTATTGGCTGTAATCGCCAAATCTCCAACATAGCCAAACGCATCTAAAATAGAGATTCGATCATTCTTTATAGTAAAAGTACCGGGACGATTTACCTCTCCCATTACCGTAATTCTATAATTTGTAATCTGCACGTTAACCAATGGATTTTCTATGTATTTTGACAATTTACTTTGTAGCTCATCACACAGTTCTTGTTTTGATAAACCTGCGACATGAATCTTCCCTAATACTGGGAAATTTATATTACCATCCGAATCAACAAGATAAGTATACATTGATTGAGAGGCAGCGATAGGTTGGTCACCTTGCTGCGCATACGCGAAAACAGGGGGATTAAATGGCGTCGTCACGGACGGATCCGGAGCTGTAACAGATATCGCCAGTAAATCATCTTTACTGATACGAGACGTATAAGTTTGATTCATTTGACTAATCTGTTCTGGAGTCAAAGTATCTACTCCTTGCAAATACACTACGTCTTTAGGTGCGGAACAAGCCCCTAGCAACAAGACAAACAATATCACTACTGATATTAATTTAATTCTCATAATCTTTGTTTTCTTCAAATAAGATGCAAATATACAATTTTTAGTTGAACTCAAAGGCATAAAGCACCTGTAAGTCCAAAGATACTTCTATAACGATGCAATTGTCTAGATATTGCTGCATGCTAAATCAAAATTATAGTTGTTTTTACCGCTTTTTCATGATTATTGCGTAAGTTTGTGACAAAACAAAAACATATGGTTGAGATAGGAAAATACAACACGCTGAAAATAGTGAAAGACCTTGACTTCGGGGTTTATCTGGATGGAGGTAACGGGGTGGAGATCTTGTTGCCGACTCGTTACGTACCTAAAAACGTGAAACCCGGGGATGAGGTCGAGGTGTTTATTTATCATGATAATGAAGGGAGGTTGATCGCTACTACCGCACGTCCTCTGGCAACGGTCGGGGAGTTCCAGTTCATGGAGGTAAAAGACGTGAATAATGCCGGCGCATTTCTGGAATGGGGTATCATGAAAGATTTGCTCGTTCCTTTCAAGGAGCAGAAAATGCCGATGAGAGAGGGGAAATGGTACTTGGTCTATGTCCGGCTGGATCATGTGACAGGACGTATCATGGCATCCGCACGTATCGAGAAGTTCTTGAACAATACCCCTATCGATTACGAGCAGAATCAAGAGGTTCAGTTATTGGTAGCCGACGAGACGGATCTTGGCTATAAGGTGATCATCAATAACCAGCATTGGGGATTGATCTATTATAATGAGGTATTCCAGCGTCTTGAGAAAGGCGAGCATCTGAAAGGCTATATAAAAGAGGTACGTGAGGATGATAAGATAGATGTGAGCCTAACGCCGCAAGGCTACCAAAAGGTAGAGGGGATCGCCGGCGTCATTCTGGAAGCGATGAAAACACAAGGGGGATACATCCCGGTACACGACAAGAGCGATCCGGACGTGATCTATTCCTTATTCCGCTGTAGCAAGAAAGCTTTCAAACAAGCGATCGGGGCACTCTATAAGCAACATCTTATCACGCTGGAAGATGGCGGGATACGGCTCGTGAACGAGAAGTGACCCATTTATATAAAAAAAGTCAATGGAATCCGTTACAGAATCCATTGACTTTTCTTTATAAATCCATTGAGTTAGCGAACGGATTCCATTGACTTTCTAATCCAGCTTCAATACGGCCAAGAACGCTTTTTGCGGAACTTCTACCGTACCGATCTGCTTCATTCGTTTCTTTCCCTCTTTCTGTTTTTCCAGCAATTTACGCTTACGGGAGATATCGCCTCCATAACATTTCGCCGTCACGTCTTTACGGACAGCCTTAATTGTCTCACGAGCGATAATCTTAGCGCCTATCGCCGCTTGGATAGCGATATCGAATTGCTGGCGGGGGATCAACTCTTTCAGTTTCTCGCACATACGACGTCCGAAAGTAACGCTATTATCCACGTGCGTCAATGTAGACAAAGCGTCTACCGGCTCACCGTTCAACAGGATATCTAATTTAGCCAACTTACTGGGACGGAAATCATGTAAATGGTAATCGAAAGAAGCGTACCCTTTTGAAATACTCTTCAACTTATCATAAAAGTCGATTACGATCTCGCCCAACGGCAAGTCATAATGAATCTCGACACGATCACCAGAAATATATTCTTGCTTAAGCAGGACGCCACGCTTACCCAGACAGAGTGTCATGATCGGGCCGATATAGGTAGTGTTCGTGATCACGGAAGCACGGATAAACGGCTCGTCGATATGATCAATCAAGGTCGGGTCCGGCAAGCCTCCCGGATTATGTACCTCGATCTCCTCCCCTTTCTTTGTATGCACGATATAAGAAACGTTCGGTACAGTGGTTATCACATCCATATTGAACTCACGATCCAAACGCTCCTGAACAATCTCCATATGCAACAAGCCCAAGAAACCGCAACGGAACCCAAAACCCAGCGCGGCGGAACTCTCCGGCTGGAAAGTCAAGGAAGCGTCGTTCAACTGTAATTTCTCCAATGACGCACGAAGGTTCTCGAAATCCTCGCTATCGATTGGATAGACACCGGCGAAGACCATCGGCTTCACCTCCTCAAAACCGGCGATCGCGTCTTTAGCCGGGCGAGACACATGAGTGATCGTATCACCGACACGCACCTCCCGGGACGTCTTGATACCGGAAATGATATATCCTACGTCTCCCGTCCGTATCTCCTCACGGGGGCACATATCTAATTTCAATATACCTACCTCGTCGGCGTCATACTCTTTTCCTGTAGCGATAAACTTCACATGGTCACCTTTACGGATCACGCCGTTTACCACCTTGAAGTAAGCGATAATACCACGGAACGGATTAAAGACGGAGTCAAAAATCAAACACTGCAACGGGGCCTCCGGATCACCTTTCGGAGCCGGGACCTTCTCCACGATCGTATTCAAGATCTCGGTCACTCCCTCGCCTGTCTTTCCGCTCGCTCGTAAGATATCCTCGCGAGGGCAGCCCAACAGTTCCACGATCTGGTCTTCGACCTCCTCCGGCATGGCGCTAGGCAAGTCGATCTTGTTCATCACCGGAATAATCTCTAAGTCATTCTCTATCGCCATATACAGGTTAGAGATGGTTTGCGCCTGAATACCTTGGGCCGCGTCCACGATCAGCAACGCACCCTCGCAGGCGGCGATAGAGCGGGAAACCTCATACGAGAAGTCCACGTGCCCCGGAGTATCGATCAGGTTCAGTATATATTCTTCACCCTTATAATTATACTTCATCTGGATCGCATGGCTCTTGATCGTAATACCACGCTCACGCTCTAAATCCATGTCGTCAAGGACTTGAGCTTGCATGTCTTTACCTTCTACTGTCTTGGTATACTCAAGCAAACGGTCTGCCAAGGTACTTTTCCCATGGTCAATATGAGCAATAATACAGAAATTGCGGATATTCTTCATCTGCTAAATTTATTTTTAGGTACGCGAAGATAGGAAATTTAGCCTAAATACTATACTTTTGGCATACCATTTGTTGTTAATAGTATATGACAATACAAGAAATAAATAAAGCATACAACCGAATTATCGGTTCATTAGACGAAAAGGAGCTAAAGAATGCGTTCGATTTTCTCCAAGGTTTAATAGCGGGAATACGTGAGTACTCATTCCAAGACAGGTTGAACGAGCTACAAGATACTTATAAATATATGTTGCGATACCGGATCGAGGGGGCTAAAGATCCGATGCAAGACCAGATATACAACAACTTGATCGCATCCAGCTATGAGTTCGCGGATATAGTGAAGCACAAGGCCTTATCGGTAGATTCGCCTCTCTCCTATTATAGCCGTAGGCGAATGATGCAAAAGGAGCTTACCAACTATGACCAGCTCCACAAGGTCTTGAGAAACGCCTCTCTGGTGAAGATAGAGACTCCGACCGGAACCATCACGGAGCAGCAGCAAATCGAATCCGCCACGATCCTATTATTCAATAAGATCTGGACCTCGAATCCTCTCAATAAGGAAGAAATAGCCTCCATCAGGAACCTATTGAATGACCAAGAGTTGCCTTTTATCATCGGTAGCCAAATCGTATCGGCATTAATGTTGGGATTGCAAGCCGCTTTCGATAAGGAGAAACTGCTATTATTATTCGATGCGGCCAATATCCAAGAAGACGAGATTCGTTACCGCGCGTTGATCGGGATTCTCCTGACGCTCTATACCTATAGGAAACGTACGGCGCTATATCCGCAGATAGCGGATCGACTAGCGGCTTTATCCGAGGGATTTCCTAATTTCACGAAAGCGATCCGAACGATTACCCTTCGTTTTATCCTAGCCCGTGAGACAGAGAAGATCACCCGTAAGCTACAAGACGAGATCATTCCGGAGATGATCAAGCTAGGCCCTAAAATCAGTCAAAAGATAAACTTAAAGGATATCAATCCGGAACTTCTCGGAAACGAGATGAATCCGGAGTGGCAGAATATGTTATCGAACAGCTCCTTAGGGAAGAAAATGGAGGAGTTCAGCGAACTGCAACAAGAAGGCGCGGACGTAATGCACTCTACTTTCGTGCACCTAAAGCATTTCCCCTTTTTCCGGGAACTGGGTAACTGGTTCATGCCATTCACGACCGAGCATTCCGCTTTTGGCAATCAGTTGAGCAAGAATCAAACGGAAAAGGACATGCTAGATTCCATGACTCTTGCGGCATTCATGTGTAATTCCGATAAATACTCCTTATATTTCAGTATGATGCAATTGCCGGATCAAGCCCGTCAAATGATGATGGGACAATTTGGTAGCCAAGCCTCCGAGATGATTCAGCAAACGAAGGAGGAATTGATCAGTAAACGGGGAAAACTGGAAATCATATCCGGACAGTACATACAGGACTTGTATCGTTTCTTCAAACTTTATCCGGGACATCTGGATTTTGATGACATATTTACATCTGCGCTAGACTTTCATAACCTGCCAATTTTGCAGCCTTACGTCAGTGATGAGGAAAGTTTGACAACTATAGCGGAGTATTATCTCCGGAAGAATTACTTCCTCGACGCGCTCACGATCTACAATCGCTTATCCGATGCAAATCAAGAAAGTGATATCTTATTCCAGAAAATCGGTTACTGCAAACAAATGAATGGCGATATACAAGGCGCCTTGGAGGCTTATTTACATGCGGATCTTATCAATCCGGACAGTAAATGGGTTATTCGCCGGATCGCCGGTTGTTACCGTACCTTAAAGCAACCGGAAGAAGCGTTGAAATACTATCATCGTTACGAGGCTTTCAATCCGGATGATTTATCGATCCAAATATGTATCGGCCACTGCCATCTTGAACTCAAGAATTATAATGAGGCGCTGAAATATTATTTCAAGGTAGATTATCTGGACAATAAAAGCACGAAGGCTTGGCGTCCGATCGCTTGGTGTTCTTTCTTGACCGGTAAATACGATCAGGCCCGTAATTATTACAAAAAGATCATGGATAATCAACCCAACACCCAAGATTTCTTGAATGCGGGACATACGGAATGGGCATTACAGAATATAAAGGGAGCGCTTGCTTTTTATAAAAAAGCCGTGGAGAAAGAGTCCGGTGATTTCTCGAAGTTCCAAGAGCAGTTCAATCAAGATATCCCCGATCTTCTTGTAGCGGGAATCGAGGAGGCGGAAGTGCCGTTGATGATGGATCAACTCCGGTATTCCTTGAGCGATATATTCTAACTAGTCATCCAACAATTTGAGAAGACAAGAAAAAATATCGTATGAAAGAGATGATACTAAAGACAAAGCGACTCCTATTAAGGGAATTAAAACAAGATGATTTTGATGATATCTGTAAGCTTTTACAAGATCCGATTGTAATGTACGCTTACGAAGGAGCGTTCAGTAAAAAAGAGGTACAAGAATGGCTTGATAAGCAATTAAGGAGGTATCAAAACGATGGCTTTGGCTTATGGGGGATGATAGAGAAAGGCAGCGGAGAGCTTATCGGTCAGTGTGGTCTCACCTATCAAGAATTCAATGGTCAACAGGTTCCGGAGATCGGTTATTTGCTTAGGGCGGAATACTGGCATAAAGGTTATGCTACCGAGGCCGCCATAGCTTGTAAGGAATACGCCTTCAATATCCTTAACTTCGACAAAGTATACTCCATCATACGGGACACAAATATCCCCTCTCAAAAAGTAGCACTAAGAAACGATATGAGGGAAATCGCAAATTTCATAAAACATTATCGCAATATCGATATGCTTCATTTAGTATTCTGCGTGAATAAGTTATAGTTATCAAGCGGAAAGACTGGGATTCGAACCCAGGGAGCGGTTACCCGCTCACCGCATTTCGAGTGCGGATAATACAATTTGATTATCAATTTGTTACAACAGATACTGTAAATACATAGTAAAAACGACATTTATAGTCGTCTTTTTTGATGCAGGTCTATCATCCAGTTAGCCCATTCATCCGTTCCATAATCCGGAACATCGAACCACTCCCTTTCGCTTAATTCCGGAAGAAGCTGAACAATCCTATCCAATTCCTTTCGAAACCTAAAAATATCCTCCTCCGTCAGTTTTACTGAGTAATGCTTCTTACACTCTTTCAATCCAGGGAAGCCTTGAATCAGTTCCATTATCTCAAAAAAGGCTGAAGATTTGCCTTTGTCTATCTTTAACGTGATTCCAGACATTTCTTTTCCTTTTCCAGTAGGTATGACAATAGAGCTTTTTCCTGCTCCAAAGCGTTACACCGGCTGACAGCATCTTTGAGCTGCAGCCGGAGAGTAGCGATGATTTTGTCTTTATCTTCCATGCGATTGTTTTTACTAAATAAAACCAAATGCCTACTTAAAAAATAATCAACACATCATTATCAAAAAAATGAAAAAACTTGATTGAAACATGAATAGTTTACATATTATAGATCATCAGTTTGCTAGAAAATAAAATTCATTACATTTATATTCTATACTCTTCTTTCAATACATTTTTGACTTTTTTAGGTAAATCCTCTATATTCAAAGTATTATTTTCAATTGAATTAATCAATAAATCCTTCACATTTTTCTCTGTAAAAAATTTAAATTTATTATTTACAATTTGCTGTATTATTAAATTTGAAATAGCACCTATATCATCATGTTTTAACTCAATCAAATTAAAATGTTTATCTACCATATTACTTATTTTTGTAGAAGCATTTTCTTGTTCCCATTTAATATTATTGCTTATTAAACACCCTTCTTCAATCCAAGTAACATGTATACTTGTTAATTTAAAATCTCTAGATGTTAAATAAGCTATAGCAGCGAGTCCTAATTCTTGTTCGTTAGAGACTTTCCATACAGACAAAGTATCATTATTGGTATTAAGTGATGTTGATGCATCTGCCCATAAAACACCTGTTTCTATAGATTTATTCCATTTAACTAAATCAATTGTCCTTGCAAACATTTTCTATCTGTTGTACAATTATATTTAACATATTTTCCACCCATGGGGTTTTAATCTCTATATTTTTAAGTATTGGAAGCATATCTATTGAATTCCAATGATCTATAGCTTTCAATGCTGCAGATTTTACCATATCATCTTTGTGATTAAGCCCCATTACAGCCATACTTATTGCATTATTTCCCATATCATTCCTAGAATAATCAGCTATTAGATACAAAATTTTTATTGCAACATCTGTATTATTATAATTTTCTATAAAAATATCATTTATCCATTCTCTTGTAACGCAAATATTTTTTTCCATTAGATTATCTATAAATCTAGAAGCTTCATTTTCCATGCCATTTTCAAAATAACTATGGCGAAGCAAATAAAGGAACTCTCTTGTCTTACTATTCATATACTTCCGTCTATTTTCATTTAAAATATTTTCAGAAGAATAATTTTCCAAGCATAAGAACCTTTCTTCCTTTTCGTTAGAATAGTAATTTATCTCTACATTCCGAGCATGTTTCAATTCTTGGCCTCTATGAATAGAATCGTAATTTTCTTTTATTGTATATGATGTAAATGAAGATTTTATTTCATCCATATGTATTCCTCCACTTCAGCCAACTTACTCCTATTAAATAGAACTGCCTCATCCCAAAAAGCAGACACTTCATCATAACCAAATCTTTCATTTTTATTATGTTGATAAGTATTTGTATCTATTTCGATAATTATCCTATCAGACATATTTATCTGACCATTATTATTTAATGTAAGTTCTCCTTTAGATAGATTTAAAACAAAATTTACAAGTTCTTCACCAAAAGAGCCTATTTTAAAATTTATCCTCATAACTTGCCTAGTATTCCATTCAACTAAAGAGCTAGCATCTATAAAAGGGGTTGTATTGAAAATCTTAGAATAAATATCTTTCATATTACTTGAAGAAATCTCTTTAAAAATACCTGATATAAATAAAGCAACTCTAGATATTTTCCGGGGAAACATACCCAGTATTTTCTTCAAACAATCTTTAGATAATTTACAGAAATCTTCTATTGATCCAATATCCATAGAAGGAGTTTGTTTTATTCTAAAAATATCCACCCTATTCAATCCAAATTTTATAACGAAACTGCCATCTATATTCTTTAATTCTAAAACAGAAGAAAAAGATGTTTGTCCTTCTACTAATTCATTATATATATTCGGCAAAAGTTGTTTATCAGCAAAACAACTTACTAAGCTTGCGACATTATCACTTGTCGCAGAAATTGTTTCTGTAAAAATGGTCGCTCTGTAATTCACAAAAAAATCTATCATAATATTATATTTTAATTTATTATTTAAAGTTGACTTCTTCTTAACTTTCCTGCAACCTTATAAAGAAACAGGATTTCACTCTTAGCAATATCCCGGTCTGGGAACTTACGACGGCCATCAGGATTCAGTTCCATATTGTATGAAACCATTGTAATATAGCCATCACCCTTAGAACTCTCATAAAGATTCTTTATATATCGATCTTCTTGGGTTATGACAACGTAACACTGGCCATAGTCTATATCATTCCGATTTTCTATTCTACGAACAAATATGATATCGCCTGATTTATATTTATCATACATACTATCACCAAATACCATAATTCCTCGGCATCCTTTAAATGCTGGGATGGAAACCCATTCAGTTATTTTGTTCTCGTCCCCCTCTAAACCTATACCGTTCCCCGCACAAACACGAATATCAAGAATTGGTTGTCGGTCATTGTAGATATTAGCATCTACATCTTTATTACGACCAGAAATAATATAGTCTATGTCAAAATCAGTATATACTTCTGAGATTTTTTTTAATGTTTCCTTGCTTGTTGAATCGGAATATTGAGCTACAGAACCATTTGGAAGCCCTACAGATGCCTCAAAAGCTCTAACACTAAGTCCTTTTGATAAAATAAAAGCCTTGACTCTATCTCTTAATTGACTTACTTCTTGCTTTGCCATAGATAATTTGTTAAATAGATAAAATTATCTACATATAGTTTTGTTTGTAGATAAATATATCTATATTTGCACTTGTAATAATTAATACAACATCAAAGGTAAAGAAATTAGAACATATATAATAATGTAAGGAGGCAAAAATGGAAAAATTAAACCTACAAGGTCATGAGATTGGCGCTCGTTCATTCAGAGAGATCTACTTCTCCATGGACAACACGCCGCCTAAGAAGGCTTTCATCCAAAAGATAGCCACCATTACCAAACGATCTGAATCGGCCGTCAGATGTTGGGTAGCGGGAGTCTACCAACCGGACGCATTGGCACAAACAGTAATTGCACAAGAACTTGGCATTCCTGCCAGTGAGTTATTCCCAAAGGAGGACAAGGTATGCGCGCAATAGAATTCTATACCACCCCCTCCGGCGAAGTAACTATCAAAGAGCAGGGACAACCGGAGCGCCAGTTAAAGGAATCGGATACCGACTTTATTCAGCGTTTTCTAGAGGTGCTGGAAGAGTTCTATCCAGAAGCCTATACAGCTCTCCGCAAGTATTACGCCCGTTACGATGGGAATAAATGCTATCGTGATTTCTTGGCTGTACGCCGATTTATCAAATGTAACTTCGGGCTGTATGACAACATGATCGATATCGATGAGAACTGGAATTTCAAATTTGAGTTTGTCGGTTGTCCGCTGCGTGGGGAATGCGATGGCTTCAAAAAAATCTGTGAACCGAAGTTCAACAGCACACTTTCAGACAGTCAACTTAGGGTGATGGAGCTTTGCTACTATGGCAAGAAAGACGAAGAGATTGCGGAAACGCTTTTCATCTCGTCCCACACCGTAAAGAACCACCGGAAGAACGTTTTCCGGAAACTCTCGATACACTCCATGGCGGAGTTCATGCGATATGCGAACGAAAAGAATCTATTTAAGGGCGAATAATCATGCCAACCGAAAACACCTATCAAAGCATACCTTCTTTACGAAAGATCGAGATCGAATACCTTGCTTGGCAAATCACAAGGATGCAAGCGGGTATCCGGGAATTTATCGGGCAAAAGGAAGCGCACCTCCGTTTCGGGAGGCAGAACGTGGAAAGATGGGTCTCGGAAGGTAGGCTACAACGTTACAAGCGACCGGGCAAAATCGAGTACAGGCTGGAAAACCTGTATAAGTGCGCCCTGGATCCATACGACTATTAAATGAATCATTAACATAGCAAGGCACCTTGGCAAGGCGTTGCAAAAGGAAGTTTACGCTACCCATCCAACTCGCTATTTCACGGACGGTAAACCGCATTGCTAATAAATCATTGACGTATGAAAACAGATTACTGGAAACTCACCCAAGCGGTGAGGTGGGGATTTTACATCCTTTTCGGAACGCTCGCCATACTTGGAATCGTGGCTATTTGCCTAGGACATTTCCTGCATATCATCACGACGTCCGGATGTGCGGCAATGGCTTACATGATAGCTAAACATTGGTAACTAACATTTAAAAACATAACATCATGTCGAATCTAATTCAGATCAAAGTAGCTGAGTTGAATCAGCTAAACCCGCTCATGATAGCGGAAGATAACAGGGTAGAACAAAAGTTCATCCAAATGTATAATGCGATCTGGGGTACCGCCCAAGGAGCGCAAATCTACGAGAAAGAGAAATTCAACTTCCGGAAGATCTTACAAGACAAGCCGGAACTGCAAAAATGCACACCGTTATCCCTCTATGGATGCTTTTTGGATATAGCGGTCAACGGCCTGTCACTTGACCCGACAGGACGACCGCACTGTTATATTCTTCCCCGTAGCACGAAGACCGGCTATAAGGATAACAACGGTAGCGATATCTACGAACTACGTGCTTATCTCTCCATCACCGGATATGGCGAGTTAGTCATGCGGCAACGTGCCGGACAAGTCCGTTACGTGGATAATCCCGTGGTTTGCTATGAGGGCGATACCTTCTCCCCCGGGTTGATCGACGGCGTAAAGACCGTGACCTACCAAGCGGCATGCCCCCGAAAGTCCAACAAGGTGATAGGTGGTTTCTTACGTATCGTACGCTCCGACGGTACCGTGGACTGGCACTGGATGATGGAAGGCGATATCAAGCGATTGGAAGTGTACAGCTTTAAGAACAACCAGAAATGGAACCCGCAAACCCGGCAGAAAGAAGGGAAGGCCAATGCCCTTTATACCTCTAGCGAAGGAGGTATTGATCCGGGATTCTTGGAAAGCAAGCTTATCAAGCACGCTTTCGACGGATATCCCAAGGTACGCACGGGACAGTTCTCCTCATTCGAGACACAGGAGGAACCGCAAGAGATCGACTACGGACTGGAAGAAACAACCGTTATCCAGCCCAATCAAGCCGGACAGCAACCGCAAGCCCTCCAGCCCCAATCGGAAAATCCTTTACAAGGATTCGGAGAGCAACCGCAAGCGGAACCGATACCCGTATCTGGTATAACAGCCCAAATATCACAAGAAGATGAAGAAGCCGGATTTTAAGAGTTCAATATCAACATTCAAAATTTTATCGACATGGATACACAGAATAACAATTTACCTTTCAAGGCTAACGAGGTCATTAGCATCTTACAGACAGCCCCGGATATTCTCGCCCGCAATGAGGCGTCGGTCTCAGCTTGCACGAACGCAGGGAAAACCCTCTTGGACACGATTGAGGGAAATGGAGGTATCGGCACGGACGAGATCGACACTGCGGTACAAGAATACCTTGCGAAGTCAAAGAAGACCGTAGAGAACATGAACAACCGCCGGAAGCCGTTAACCCAAATGCTAACGGCCATATCCAAACGTTTCACGACACTAGAGGGTTCCATAGACGCCAAATCCAAGGGAACCATCCCTTATCTGCTACAGATGGAGCGTAACAAATACGCCGCCAAGAAGCTGGAAGAGCAAAAACGCCGTGAGGAAGAGGCCCGGCAAAAACAGTTGGCGGAGAACGAGAAAGCCCAATACCGGGCCGACATAACGATCTTGCTTGATACCACGTACGCCGCCTACGTCGAGAAGCATATCAACGCCTTGAACGGGATTTTCAATCGTGCCTCCCTAGCCACGTATGGGGACGTATGCCGGCAGATCACGCAAACAAGCACCGGTTTCTCATGGACGGATTTCGTGAAAAACGTCGTGGATAACAAACAGACATTCTATATGGACGGTGAGACCCGCAAAGCGATCAAGAACGAGATAGCCATCCTAAAGAAAAAAGAATATTCCGATCGATACGCTTTCGAGATCGAGGGACTGAAACAATCCTTGGTCGACCGCCTCCCATCCCTCCGGAAACAACTGGAGGAGCAAGAGGAAATTCGCAAGACCAACGCAATCGAGGCGGCACGGTTGGAGGAGGAGCGCAAACGGAAAGAGGCGGAAGAACGTCAAAAGGCCGAACTGGAACGCAAGCGCAAGGAAGAGGAAGCGAGAGCCAAGGCGGAGGCAGAGAAAGCCACCGCGGAAGTACAGGCGGCCTTCGATTTCAGTGCCGCCAGTATGTCTCCTACCCCTACCAAGGCGAAGATAAAGAAAAAGATCCAAGTCACCAATCCACAAGGATTCATGCAGGTATACCAGATGTGGTTCATGCGTGAGGGTATCAATATGAGCATGGAGGATCTTGAGAAGATCCATAAGAAGATGATCTCCTATTGCGAGAAAACAGCCAATAAGGACGGTGAGCGAATCCAGTCCGCATTCGTGAAATATGTCGATGATGTAACGGCCAAGTGATATGAGAAAGCTATATCTGTCCTCATGGATAAACTTCGGGAAATACAGGCGTACACCGAGTAACCTAAAAAAGATCCTCGATACGGAAGAGGGCCGCAAATGGTTCCGGTGGCTGATGGATAACACTTACGATTTTGAATTTGACTTCGCAGTCATTGAATACTTAAAACTCAAGGAAAAAGATGCAAGATACGTATTACCAACGGTCTGAGGTCAGCAACTCAGACCTGACAGAACTAAAGAACCTCCTCTATCCCCGTACGCAATACGGGGATAAGGAGAAGGCGTTCAAGTTCGGGAGTCTGGTGGATGCGATGCTGACAGAACCCGAACGGGTAAGATATGACAAACATACGGTAGATGACGTATTGTATTCCGGCGAAGATTGGGAACTGGCACAAGCCATGATCAAGTCACTCCGTATGGAAGCCCGACACGATCCCTTATTGGCGCAAGTGCTTGCTAAAGCGGAGACGCAACGGTTCATGGTAAACAAGGGGCAACGTTTCCAATACGGCAACTTTGAATATACGCTCGACACTCGTTGCAAATGGGACTGGTGGCTTCCCACATTCGGATTCGGCGGAGACTTGAAAACTACCTTCGCCAGTTCCCAGAAACAGTTTGACGAGGCGATTGATTTTTTTGATTGGGATCGTTCCCGTGCCTGGTATATGGATATCGCCGGAAGCCGTCAAGATTTCATCTATGGTATCTCCAAGAAGAACCAAAAAGTGTTCAAGGCTTTCATCAGACGGAACGATCCGAGCTACCGGAAAGGGAAAGAGAAATACGAGGAACTAGCCTTCCGGTGGTGGATGCTAATAAGCTAATAGTATGAAGAGTCTAGTTTTAATCCTAATCGACTGGCTAAAGTGCAGGCTGGCAAAGAAATGCCCTATATGCGGAGCTTCCGTACTCGTAAAGAAATTACAGACGCATACGGGAAATACATTCAACGTATATCATTGCGGCAACTGTGGCAACGATTATATCTTAAAATAAAAATCATGAATCTCAATATCACACCGACAGACAAGATATCCGAGGAACTGGCCGCCATAGATGCCTTCCTGAATATCACAATGAGCGAAGACGTACAAGAAGCTGTCCTACGTGGAAACGACCTTGCCGTCTATATCGCCCGGACCGGGAAACTGTTAGCAGATGCCAAATACCATCTGAACGTGAAAAAGAAATCGGAAGTATTCGACACATTACGGGAAACCGCTTCACGGGCCGGAGCGACCTCAAAGGCCGTAAACGCTATCATCGACAGCCTGTGCAAGGATGAGCAATACCTAGTCGACTGGTGTGATAGATTGAACCGGACCGCAACCCACCAATTGGAATGGTGTCGCACGATAATTAGCAAGGCGAAAGCTGAAATGGCCTTAGCGCCTCAGAGTTATAACAATCCTAAATTTTAAAAGAGCATGGAAGAATTAGTAAAAGAGCAACCCGTGTACGAGATCCAAAAAGTGAAGATCAAGAACAACCAGCTCACGGCGGAGTATACGGAAAAGTTCGTGGAAGCGAACTACAAGAACAACATCCTAAAGGAATCGGAGCAGTTTATCCACCCCGATCTACTGTACGCGTTGAACCGGCTTAAGCCACACGTAGTGAAAATCTGTGAGATGCACGAGGCTACATTGGTCAATGTAGCCAATCCCTCCGACGATGACTTGAACGAGAAGCTAAAGAATATCATCGTCACCGGATACAGCAAAGGCGGTAATGATGAATCAGCCGGCGTATCAATCCAAGCGCAAAAACTCCTGAAGAGCGGGCAGGTCCTTAACCTCTCCGTCCCATTCACCAAATACGAGGACGAGTCTGGCGACGGGTACCTTTACGGAGCCGAGTTGAAAGAGGCCATCGGTAGATGTAGCTACGAGGTGGACGCTTATCTGTTCGAAGGCAAATATGGCATCAAGCAAGAATCCTTCGATTTCGATACCCCGGAGGAATCGGATATCACGGGCGAGAAGGAAGAGAAGCCTAAGAAACGGGGACGGAAGAAAAAAGAGCAGATCAAGGAGATCGCCGAGGAGGTGAAAGCCTTCGACGAGTTCGCCTAACTAATAATAAAAACAACCGTTATGCAAATCACTTTACAAAACACGGAAAAGGGACAATGTTATGCGGTAAGGTTTGACAGGTACCGCCAGCAGGTCGTTGACAAGCTAAAGACAGCCGTCAGCGTCCGCTGGTGGGACAAGTCTACCGGAGCGTGGATGATCCCGGCCAACAATAAGTGCAAGGCGGAACTAGACCAGCTCACCTATTACGTGAGGCACTTCGAACCCGTCAACTGGGGAGGGAACGAGTCTAAGACCGACGAGGACATAGCCTATCAAATACCGGACATGCCCGAGTTGGACGAGGATCATGGCCTAAAGATACAACCTTACCCCTATCAACTGCAAGGGATCGCACGAGGCTTACAACTAAAACGGTTTATCAATGGGGACGACATGGGCCTCGGCAAGACATTAGAGAGCATCGCTACCATCAACAAAGCTGATGCTTTCCCCTGTCTCGTAATCTGCCCCAATACGGTCAAGATCAACTGGCAACGTGAATGGCACAAGTTCACGGACAAGAAAGCCATGGTATTGACCGATTCGGTACGGACCTCATGGCCATTCTTCTGGCAAACGGGCATGAATCATGTGTTCATCGTGAACTACGAGAGCCTACGGAAGTATTTCGTACGCCGAATCAACAAATCGGAGAAATGGACGCTGAAAGACGTAGAGTTCCATAATACGATCAAGTTGTTCAAGAGCGTGATCATTGACGAATCCCATAAGGTAAAATCAACGGCTACCCAACAAAGCAAGTTTTGCAAAGGTATCACCGCCGGGAAAGAGTGGATCATCCTGTTGACCGGTACCCCTGTCGTAAACAAGCCCAACGACCTTATATGCCAACTCGCTATCATGGACCGGATGAATGATCTCGGAGGCTGGAAATATTTCACGAGCCGCTATTGCTCTGGGCCGCACGGGGCCTCGAACTTGAAAGAGCTCAATTTCATGCTCTGGAAGCATTGTTTCTTCCGGAGGGAAAAATCCAAGGTACTGACTCAATTACCCGACAAGGTACGGCAGATTGTGACCTGCGAGATCACCAACCGCAAGGAATACCAAGACGCCGAGCGTGACTTGGTGGATTATCTGAGACGATATAAGGAGGCCGACGATGAGAAGGTACAAAAATCGCTGAAAGGCGAGGTCATGGTACGAATCGGCATATTGAAGGACATAACGGCCCGGGGTAAGTTGAGAGAGGTGATCGATTTCGTGAAGGATTTTCGGGAGAACGGAAAGAAGATCATCCTCTTCTGCAACCTGCATGAGATCGTAGACCGGCTCCTACAGGCGTTTCCCTCGGCGGTGTGTGTCACCGGACGGCAAGATATGCAACAAAAGCAAGCGGCCATAGACGCTTTCCAACGGAATCCCAAAACGGACGTCATCATCTGCTCCATCAAGGCTGCGGCGGCGGGTATCACGTTGACAGCGTCAAGCAATGTCGCTTTTATCGAGCTACCGTGGACATACGCAGATTGCGACCAAGCCGAGAGCCGGGCGCATCGTATCGGCCAAAAGGACTCCGTGAATTGCTATTACCTGCTTGGCCGCAAGACCATCGACCAGAAACTCTACAGGATCATCGAGGAGAAAAAGCATATAAGCAACGCCGTGCTTGGAGCGGAGGACAATATACAAACAAACATCGTCGATATGATGGCCCGGATATTCGACGAGACCGAGGAGGAGGAATAATCATGGCAGAGGAATACATAGGGATCAACCGCTTGAAAGAACGGGAGGACGCTAATAAATATCCACGAAGGAAATGCGTAAGATGTATCCGTTATCCATGCTTCTCCGGACAAGGAATAGGTACGCACGCCATTAATCTCGCCGCTTATGGATGTAAGGATTATAAAAGTCAAACAAGATTAAAGAATATGTCGCACAATGTAAACAAAGGAGGTTCAGATGCTTAAAATATCATTGTTAATAATCGGAATGATCTCGCTAATATTCATTCTCACGTCTGGAATATCGATTCAGTTCAAGCCATTCCATATATCCCTAGCTTATCCATACTTTGGAACAGGGATGGTATTGATAGCCATTGGTTTCGCCTTGTGCTTCGGCTCGGCTTACTATCATGGAATATCAAATCATGAATATAAAGATGGTTACAGCAAAGGATTCAACGCAGGTATTGAATACATTATCGATTGGGCTAAGAATAAAAAAGAAGGCTAAAGATAACATTTTTATAGCGAGAGATAAAGACTAACAAAGAGAATAAATAAAAAGGCAGCGCCTCACAGCGCCACCCCATTACAGCATGCAACAAATATATCAAATAAAGACAACTATGGCAAGTGAGGCATTGAATAAATATATTAAGAAACGTTACGACAGGTGGCTGGATTACGCTAAGTATCACTGCTCACTTGCCGGAATGAGTAGTGAAGCTATTGACGTATTGAACGAGGTAATGTGTATGCTACTTCAAAAGCCTCTGGAACACCTCTCCCGGCTTATGGAAGCCAAGCAAGGTAAATATACCGAACTTGACTGGTATATCCTGCAAATGATAAAGCTGAACGTTACCTCGGATACGTCTCCCTACCGGCATAAATACAAGCCTATCCCGGTAGATGAGAATGTGGATTGGCGAAGACTGAACATTATTGATGAGCCCGATGATAGTATTGACCGTACCGAGTATATCCGGGAACGGATGCAGGATATCCGGGATATGGTCGACCTGTTAGGGTTGTCCGAAAAAGCCAAACGGATCTTCGCTTGGAAATTTTTTGCAGGAGAATCTTTTGCCGATTGGCCGGGGCCGGAAAGCCGGAAGGAGTTGTATGAGACCTATAAAAGTGTTTTCAATGCGGTGATGGATAAGAAGGATGGGAGGTTACTGTTTTGATATTTGTAGACTCTAATTTTCAACTAATGCAAACATACGAGTAAACTGCGGAAGATGATTTTCATCCCTCGACTATGCGGTTTACTCGCATATTTACATAGAAGGAGGGTTAGAGGTCACTAACAACAGAAGTTTCTTTTACCCATTCTATAACAAAATACAACATACAAATGAAAAGTAAAAATTGGTTCGTGTGTATATCGAACGGGATTACAGTGTACTTTGGGAAGCCAACAGGAAGTTGTTATCCTTATTCAAATGGGATAGTCTAAAATAAATTAGGTCGACCTGTTAGAGTTGTCCGAAAAAGCCAAACGGATCTTCGCTTGGAAATTCTTCGCCGGAGAGTCTTTCGCCGACTGGCCGGTGCTGAATGGCAGGCAAAGCAATCCCCGTGGGTAAGCGTGAAGGATCGGCTACCGGAAAATCAAGACATAGTCTTGGTTAGAGGTGAGTACGGGGGCAAAGCCACCGCTTACCTACATGGCAAGGATAGCGGCTTTATCGTTTACGGGGAGAACGCTTATAAGGTATTCGGGGAGATTACCCATTGGTGCCATATTCCCGATCTTGGGGAATAGTATAATCCGAGCCATCACCTCATAGAAGTTGACAGGCTCGAAATCCAAGGAATCCGTGAGGCGGTCTATCTCCCGTCTTACGGATTCCTTTTTCTTTTTATCTTCTTTTTTCTTTATCTTCCCTTTCCGGTTCGTTCTCACGAAGTCACCATCAAACTAATATTAAATTAATCATGAACAAAAAACGTCAGCCCTTGTTATTCATATAACGCATTCATTCTATTATCAGAGGTTTCTCGGGCGTGAGCCATGGAAGCCTCACCAAATTCTATAAAACCCGCCTATCCCGACATAGGGTGACAAGCCATGCTTTCCGATCCCATAACCGGCTATCGCACCGATTCCCCATCTACGGGGGGAGATCGTCTTGGTTATATACTCAGTCCTTCTATAAACCTCGATGTAATCAAGATTAGGCTTATAGCCGGATATTGACAGCCGGTAATCATCCGTCTTGTACTCCTTGCTGGTTATCGGCACCGGGACATATATAGGTTCCTTAATCGTGTCACCGTCTAATGTAATGTAGACAGGAAAAGGCTCTGGTATCGTCCGCACCAATGTCTCGTAAACAGGATACGGGATACTGTCATGGATCGTGTCGGTTATTAATACGGTATCAGATTTAGACACGACTTTATCAGTCACATCCCCCCGGATATGGTAGCCAGCCGTGAAACTGGCTACCAAGCACACTAGTATTAATATGATATGCCACGGTTTCATCTATCGAACGATCATCCAATCCGTAGCTAGCATATCCGTTTGAGATGCCAACCAGCCATTTACGATAGTATCATCAGCGGCTTTCATACACAAATAAGCCGTGAACTTGATCTTGTCCGTTTCCGAGTCTCCATATTTACTAGCAACCCATTTCTTGACAGCATCAGGTAGGGATTTAACCTTATTCACGACCATATCCGTAGACAGACAATCTTCAGGACGCTGAAAAATAAAAATGCCTTTCCCATTCCATCCTTCACGACAAACCAACTCTCCTTTTTTGATAGCCTCTAAAGCTTCTCCAAATGTCATGTTTTTAGTTACCATTTTATTTTACGCTTACCTCTACAGCATTAGGTCTTGTTATTGTTAAAGTAAATTCCATCCAGCTATAACGTCCGACATTTCGGCCTCCCTACCGTTCTCGACCTTGCTCATCCCCGCTACTATTCGGATCATCTGCTCACGATCGTTGATGTTGATAGGATCATCAGCCGGGATACCGGCGTAATCGGATACGGCCTTAATGTAGGCATCCGTATCATTCTCGTTTTCCGGCGCCCATCTTCCAATCATCTTGCGGATCGTGTCCAGCTTGTAATTGTTATGATAGTTTCGCAATATCCGGAATATAGCCCTGTATCCATAGGGCATCGTCTCGAACTGCTTAAATGATTTGTCCTTGCTCGGACGTATCTCGCCTTGGAAAACATCGCTGTTCCTTCTGATGTTCCCGGGGTTGTTGTTACGTAATCCCCGGGGTAAATTGTTATTTCTCATTCCTTATCCTCCCTCATTAATAACCGTTCTGCGGCTCACGATCGCCGCATTTCTTTTTCTCACACCTCTTCAAAGCGAGCTCTAGCTTCACGTCCGAATAACTCTCCTTCAAGGTGAAAAGCTCGTCCTGCACCTGCCGGAGCCGTCCGGTCTGCTCAACGAACCGTTCCTCCTTCTCAGACAACTGCTTTTGCAAGAACTCGTTATACTCACGCAGGGCCTTGAACTCCTCCACGTCAGCTTGAGCGTCCGCTATACGGGCGTTCGTCTTACGGTTCACCCACGCACGGATGCCCCATTTTATCCCCTCGATCCCGCCCATCGCACCGATTATCGCCAATATCGTATTCAAATCAACTCCCATAACTCGTTTTCTTTTAATATATACGGGGGCTTTTATTGGTCCGCCCCCGATAAGGCCTATAATATTTTCTATCTGTTCTCCAACTCTTCCACCCTCTTCTCAAGTGTCTTGACCTTGGCGTGAAGCTCCTTGATCCCGTTGATCCCAAATGCGGTCAACATCTGGATATAATCCACGCCGTAATAGGAATCCCCGTTATCCGGTGTTATGAGTTGTACCGCCTCCGGAAGAACCTCTCGGACGGCTTGCGCCGACACGCCGATGCGAGGGATCTTGTCCTCGTCCTCCTTCATCGTGTAGTAGAATGCGGAGATACCCTCCAGCTTATCCAGCACGTCCGGGATATCGAAGAAGACGCTCTTCAGGCGGATGTCCGAGGAGGTCAAGCCTTGGTAATTGGTGATATACACATGGGCCGTGCTCGCGGCGTCCTTGTTGATGTACAGGTTGGCTATATTCCCGGGACTGTTCCAGCCATAGATACCGTTGCCGTTATCGATCCGTACCCCCAAGAACGGGTATCTCCCGCCCGGGGCGTTAAATACGACCCCCGTGCCCTCCCTGTACAACACTTTCTCTACCCCCATGTCATAAAAATAGGGGCCGAATCCCTCAAAGAAGACACCTCCCCATGAGCTACGGTCTCCGAACTGGCCGGCGAACTGCGTGGTCTTCCCGATGGTCAGCATTCTCGGGAACGTTATCTGGGTACGATCCGAGACGGACGTATCCACGATCAGTGACCCGTTCGTGATGGTGAAGTTTCCGATCCTTGCCAAGTTCGCGAAGATCTCCTCCACGTCAATCTCCGAGGCAGCTATCTTCCGTGCCATCAGCAAATCGGTCGCCACGCTGGAGAAGTTCGCCCCGAAGGTGTCCCAATAGGCGGTATTGGTCGGATGTTTCCCCTTGAAGGTAGGCTCGTTATCATCCACCTTAGCCACATAATACGAGCGGGTGCCATCGCTATTCTTGATCGATACGATATCGGTAATCTTGGAGCTGGCGTTATAGGTAGCGCTTGAGTCGTAATCGCCACGGTAGGTGCAGCGGGGGCCACGATCGCCACGGGGACCGGGATCGCCGTCTTTCCCGTCCTCGCCATCCGTGCCGTCTATCCCGTCCTTTCCCGGTTTGCCTTCCTCTCCCTTGATCTTGGATACGCTCCATGCGCTCCATACCCCGTTTCTCTTGGTGCTGGTGGCCATCCAGATCGTGTCCGTACTTTGGGTGTCGCTCCACTGGGTATTGGTATTAGGATGACCGTTTGGGGCCGACGGGTTCGCTACGGATGAGAACTCCACGTCGAAATCGGCCGTGTCCGTCATTTGCCTCGGGGTCGTCCATACCGTTTGCTGCGGATCCTTGCCGTCCGACGAGAAGATACGGGTGGAAGCCCACAATATCGCCTCACCGGACGGTATCCCGTCGCTCCATCCCGCCGTGGTCGGTAACGGGGAGGCGTACGAGCCGCCCACAGGGGCGGAAGGCGTGGCGTTCGTACGGATGAACACCGTGCTCTTGAAGCTGTTAGTCCCCTTGGCAACCAGTTTCTTCCAGTACCTCGTGTTCGTGGGATCGATACCGGGCGTGGTCTGGGAGGTACATTTATACACGTTGCCATCGTAAGACACCTTATCACCGGGATAATAGACGAGCTTATCGGAGTAAGCGCCCCGATCCACCTCCGGATAGTCGATCTCACCCGATGGGGATTGGTAGATACTGCCTTTCAGCATGAGTCCTTTTTGTTGGTCATACGAGAGGAAGGCGTTCTCATCGCCGATCCGGAACGCCTTCGACAGCATGTCCCAATATTGCGTGCCGTCCATGTTAATGATCTTGTTCAGCCGCATCCATCCCGGGCCTATCTCGCTGAAGCCGTAAAGCGTGGAGAAACTACGCTGGCCGTCCACCTCTGTACTCAAAGCCCCGCAAAGGAGGTTGTAATACGAGCCGTCGTCCAAGTCCATCGGCTCCTTGCTCAACAAGAACGTGCCCGCCGATCCCGACTTGGCGCAGCGGGCGTACAGGTACATGGCCTCCGTGTCATCCCCCAGATAGGGAGACGTATAGGCCGCCATGTTCCAGTATTTGTACTCGGTTACCTTGTGGGAGGGGGCGAGCGAGTCTATCCCCAATGTCATGTGCTGCAAGATCCCGGAGGGGGTGGTAAGCGTACGTCTCTGCCCGTCATACGTGAAGGCATGATCCACCTCGGTGACCGCCTGTCCGTCCTCCGTGGGAATACGGTTGACGAAACGGAACTGCAACGACTCATGCCCCACCAGTACCGACATGGTGCGGAGCCACGACATCGCCTGCCCCTTGCCGTAATCCTTGAACGCTTTCTCCAGCATCCCCTGCATCTCCACCGCATCACGCCAACGGCGAAGGGTGAACGATACGGCCTGCTTGTGTCGTGTCTCGTTCGTCACCTCCTCGCTCTCCAGCTTGCCCAGCTCATCGGACAGGAAACCGCCTACCGGCGTGTTGGATAGCTCAAGCTCCGGACTATGCGGTTTATTGATGTAATCCCGGACTCCCGTAATTCTGATCAATATGCCCTGCGGCTGAAACTGGGTGTCGGAGAAATCGACATATCCCCCGGGAACGAGCTTGGCTCCGATAGCCAGCCAGTTCTTCTTGGCCCAGATGCCGTCCAGGGACCCGGAGAAGGTGAATTGTTGCTCCTCACGCTCGTAAAGGTAGCGTACCGCCTCCCGGAACATGTCCCAGCTCGCCCCGGTCTTGGTGGCGTTGTCGCACACGTAGGCGGCGGGAAGGGATATGTTAAAGACGGCGTACTTGTCTCCCACCTCCGGATACAGGGACGAGTTGGGAAGATCCATGCCGTCCTGCTCAGCCGGTACGATCTCGAACTTACGCCCCTCGTGTACGTACTTGACATCGAACTCACGGCCCGCCAGACGGCCTGTCTGGAAGATCACGGTCATGGTCTGGCCGGCGATCAGGCAATCCTCGAAATTCAGGTTATCTGGAATTGACGAGTCGTAGAAATCATAGAACGTGACATCGTTCCCGTCCGTGTCTTCGCCCGGCTCCGTATCGGTCTTGCTCACCGTACCGACCCGGGATGGATATATATCGCTGGCGTCGTAGCTGTCCTCATTATAAGAGGAAAGGGGCCTGTCCGCGCGAGTGACATACATCCCATCCGGATCGGTCTTGTACCGTCGGCCTTGGTACTCCAGCTCCTGTGACTTGGGTAACAACAATGTCTGGCTGCCATAGGCCGAGTAATCGATATTACGCCCGCCACCTTGCACGTAAAGGATCTCAACGGGGAGGTTGTCGCCTTGGTTCGCACGACCTACACCGGGAAGGAATCCGTTACCTTTTCCGTAGGATAGCTTTAGAGGAGCGTCCTTGTAATACTCCACCTTGCGGAGGTTGATAGTTTTGCCCACGATCTCGAACTCCGTGTCGAACTCCTCGGCCAAACGCCCCAATGCAGCCCAGCATTTCTCATGGTTGAACGACAGCAGTTTCTCCGGGGCCTCGATCACCGTGCCGGCCGTCCAGCCGGAGTCATAGAGATTGAGATTGTCAACCAACAACTCCACGAACATCCTCGGAGTGGCCGTCATGACGAACTTTAGCTTGTAGGGCTTATCGGAGAGCAACTTGTATTTGTACTTCTTCAGGACCTCCTCGTTGCCGCCGAAGGTAACGGTATAGTCGAAGATCCTCGTTCCCTCCTTCTTGAAATCGGAGGGATACCACAGCGTGTACCTTTCCCCCTGGTACTCGATATACGCCCCGGTGGGCAGCTCCACGTGATCCACGAGGGAGTAACGCAGCTCCACCATCTTCGCTTGCGCTATCGCCCGGTAACGATAGCTGTCATCGTCCACCGGGATGTCAAGTAAAACGTCTCCTGCCTGATTGTAAATAACCATCGTTTAAACAGCGATTAAATCAAGATAAACACACTCATATAGGTAGCCAGCAAAGCGGCGATCTCCACCCAGAACATAGGCTTCGTCCTGTAGAAATCCGCGATAACGCTATCTGACACGTGCCGAGTCATCATCACGATAGTATAGACCACGTAGGCCACCCATACCAGCAGGCACCAAGGGCAATTGTACATCACCCACAGTTGGGAACCGGCGATACAGAGGACGGCCCCCAGCTCGTGAATATCCCCCTCGAAATCCTCCTTGAAGTTGGGGGCGGCACCGACAAGGAACATGCCGGCGCAGGCGAGAAACGCCAGGAACTCGGTGTCCGGCCTAGATACCTCCAAGATAGCCGGCATCAACAATCCGGCGGTAAGCCACGTGGTCGCCATGAACCAGTTCTTATGCTCCAGCCTGTAAAAGGTTGCCGAGATCGAAGCCGGGACACCCTTTTGTTTAATACACACTGCCGCCGTGTAGGAGGCAATAATCAACATTGAAATAAGTACTAAATAAATCATATCATTACATTTTTAATTATTCCTCATACGCCCAATACCGGATAACGACCGTGCCGTCACCGCCTCTTGTTGAAGCATTATTGCTAAAAGTGCCTCCAGCTCCACCGCCGTAGCCACCACCGCCTTTTCCTCCCACGTAGGAATCTTGGCGACGGTTAAAGCTCTCTCCAGATCCTTCCTCATAATCGCTTTCACCGCCATGATATTCCTTCATCCTATGGGAACAACCGGTTCCTCCTCCAGCGTTTCTCTTACCGGAAGGCTCACCGAAATCCCTGGTGGTATGATTTTGGCCTTCCCCCCGATAGACACCACCACCCGGTAAACCGTCAGAGCCACCATTACCTCCGTAAACGGAAGAGGACTCGTCCTCGCCACTTCCGCCGGACCCACCATTCCCGCCATGGAGATTAACCTTAACGCATCTACCTCCCTCAGCTCGATGTCTATCATCCATAAATTGGGAGTACCCGCCGTCGCCCCCGTTTCCTCCGGCTCCAACCGTGACCGCAACGATTTGACCGGGGAAGACGGTAATGGCATCCCCATCCCGTCCATCATTATATGTTCCCATCCAGCTGCCCGATGAAGGTCTCACGTATCCCACGCCCCTGTAAGTTTTCGTATATCCGCCACCGCCGCCGCCATAGGAGCTGCCGGAAGATATTTGCCCGGCCCCTGATCCTCCACCTACAAGGAACACGTCAACGGAGGTACAGCCACGAGGGACTATCCACGTGTAATTACCAGCCGGGTAAAACCGCTTGATAAACAACTTCTTCCTCTTTCCCATCATACTTCTTCTCATATCCGGCCTCCTTCCTTATCAAAGTCAGAGGCCGTAACATATTTATAATGAGGTGATTTACCCCCCCCCGTTAACTTTTAATAACACATACTGTCTCATCGCTTTACCTCCTGTACGATTGTGGGCAAGTCTTTCAGGTCATTAGGATAACCTGTAACGGTCGTCAGAATGCAGAGATAGATCACGCCGTATTGTTCATAATATTTGTCTTTCTCGAATGCCATACCCTGCACGTATGGAATAGGATCATCAAGCGTGCCTGCGTGCTCAGCTTCAACGATCTTATACAGTGAAGCAGTTTCTATGCCCGGTTTCCAATCGGCTTGCAGCTTGTGCTTTTGTATCACTTCAAACAAAGTGTCGCTTTCTCCTTCCACTACTCGAAGCCGGAAGCCTATTTTAACTTCCTTGCCAAACTCCGCATCTCTCTCACCCCAAATGGGGAATAAGACCTGCATCTCCAACGCTTGGCTGGCTGTGAGAGACACGCTGTTCATCATCGCACGGGCAAAGGTCACTGCCTGCGCTTCCGGGGATTTAGCGATTGCCTTATCTGCTTTAGTTTGCAAGGCTGCCGTTGTTGTATGGATCATTTCAGGATAGCCTTGCACCACGATAGCTTCGACCTCCTCGGCTGTTTGGGCGGCATCGATACGGGATAGCAAGCTGTCTGTCACCTTGCCGCATTGCTCCGAATAGTCCGCTATTTCGTCAAGAGCAACCGTTAAGATATTCGAGGCGTAAAGATGACCGCCTACTTCGACTTCTTCCTGCCGGCTACACTTATCCTTCACTTGCAGGGTGTTCGAGACATATGCGTCCTGTTCATCAATATAATAATGATGGATGTCTTTGTCGTAGATTTCCTTCCGCTTAGCGTCACGGGCACGCCAAAGCAACTCTTCCGGCGTGGGTTCCGGATCCGGCTCGGGGGCCATGTTCCAACACTCCAACGGGGTGGCCTCCGGATGGTCGTTATGGTACCGCTCTTGCTCGGCGTTGAGCAAAAGGTAGGCGCCGTTATGGTACTGCTCTATGTCCTCGCTCACGAGGTAGGAGCCGGGAAGCTGCTCTTCCACGTTCCAAAATCGGATGTCTCGCTGTATGTATATCATACCATTATCTTCTTCTTAAATTAAATTATTGTCTTCCAACGGGGCGAAAGGGCGTAAGTGATATTCCCAAGACTTGCTATGAGCTGATATGTATTCGTCATTCCAACGTATTACAAAAGCAAATGGATCGCTCCACTGTGTACTAACCCAATAATATTCATCTCCCGCTATAGCATCACATCTAACCAAGGACATACAAGCGTTTATTTCATCCTTATTATTAAACGCCTCCTGCCATTCGCCACAGGCTCCCAAATACCCTTTTTGGCCATTCTTAAACGTATGCTCAGCACACAAACCTGCGGCGTAATCAGTTCCCGCTCCATAGAAAGATATAATAGCGGCGGAATTTTCTATGCCCTTGTAGTCCGTTTTGGCAGTCGGTACATCCGATGTGCTCGTTACTCCAGGTATTTTATCACTAGCCCCTTTTTTGCTCCACATGGTCTTGTCGTAATCTACTAACGAAATCACGAAACGGCAGTTGTCCGTCTTTAAGGCCACGCCCACCGCCTCGTCGTTCCAAGCAGTGCTCCACTCGGAGCGGGTATATAGCTTGCCGTCCATGCGCAGGATATAGACCCCGTTCGGGTACTTATCACTTTTTCCCATCATTCTTCTTCTCATGTCTTCTCCTCCTTAAACCCTTACCACCATCACGCCGTGTTCCTTCTTGATACTTATCCCGGCCGTCTTGCCGGCCTCGATCTCCAAGCTCGTCTCCTCGCTCTGCCAGCCGGAACCGTTAGGGATCGGCTGGGTGATCTTGGACGAGGTATTGTTCTTGACCGACAAGTAGAACTCCTGCATCTCCGGCACGCTCCCCACGTTGGCGAAGGCGATCGCCTTGGGCGTGGCGGCGGTATAGACGTAACGCAGGTTATACGGGGTGGCGGGCAGCTTGCCGAGATCCGACACGTCGGCGTACTCCTTCAACCTTAACGAGTCCGCCACCTTCTGCCTCTCCGCGCTTGTGTAGGAGTCCTTAAAATAAGGGACACCACCTACAATAGGACAAGCCGTATAACCTGAGGCGCTTGTAACGGTACTGCCGTTCTTGACCAACCCCGTGGATCCGTTAGCTCCTACAACACCATACGTTGTATTAGTATCCGTCCAAGGCACGTTGACGAACATCTTTCCGCTACCATCCAATTCCACCGGATAATTCTTGCCATTCTTGGCATATCCGATCATCACCAATCCAAGGGTAGTGGTGTTGGCCTTGGCGTATGTGGTATTCGTCGGAACCACCCACGTACCATCTCCACGAAGAAACGATGTTTGTTTACCGGCTCCCGGGGCTGGGACCAATCCGGCCTTACCCGCGGCGTTGGCGGTAGCGGCCCCCATGTTGGAGTAGGTGGTATTGGTGTCCGTCCAAGGCACGTTCACATACATCTTACCGCCGCTATCAAGAGATACCGGATAGTTCTTACCATTGGTCGAATACCCGATCTTGACAAGACCAAGCTTATCACTAGTAGCTTGAGCGTATGTAGTGTTATTATCTGTCCATGGTACATTAACGTAAGCGTTGCCTTGGGAGTCCAGCTGTATCTTGTAGTTCTTACCCGAGTTGGCGTAACCCGTCTTGATACCACCCAACCTCTCGGCCGTCGCTGACGGGAGCGAGTAGTTGTTGGCGTTCTCGGCCACCCCCGCCAGTTTCTGTCTCTCCGAGGCGGTGTAGTTATTATCCGTATGGACGTATTTGGCGTCCTTGACCGTATGGTCGTCGTTCTGTAGCTGGGAGAGCTTGGTAGGTATCGCTTTCTGGACGTTCGCAATATTCTGGCTAAGCCCGGCGAGAATACCTTGCAACGTCTGGCTGTCCTCCACGCTGGAGAGGAAAGCGATAATCTCATTAAACGACTCGATCGCATTGGAGGCGTTACCGGAAACGAGCGTATCGACTTGTTTCTGTAAAGTGGAGAGCGCGGCCTGTATCTCCGTATCGTCATAAGTCGCCCCGTCTTTTCCCTCGGCTACCACGCCGGTATCCTCATCTCCTATTTTCCAATGCTTGGTTGCCGGATCGATCGAGGGGACGGGCGCAGCGGTCCCTTTAAGGTTAGGCGTATCAAACTCTCCTTCCGCCGTCGTGATCGTCAGGATGTAGGTGGTCCCATCGTTTTGCTTGACCGTTACCTTTACGTCCTGCATGACTGCCGGCAATTCCGCGAACGCATGCACACCATCGGCCAACTTCATGTTGAATTTACCGTTTCCCAAACGTTCAAATAACCAGACTGATGGCGGATAAATGGTCGTATTATCCATCCATTCGGCCGTCGTTAGCTCGATCTGCTGATATATGAATGCTCCTTTCTTACTCATGGCTTAAATATCCTTGTTTTATCGTTCGTACTGAGTCATTGTAATAGTTTGCTCCTGTCAGATAGACATTACCGGGTAAGGCCGTACCGCCGCCAGATTCCTGCCAAGATGCTATACCATCCGCAAGATCATAAAGCCGATAGAATACATATTCGCCATTCTCCAACACACGCACTTCATCGCCGATACGGAAGTTGATGGTTGTACCGTCGATATTGACATAGCTCAATGTATCAGCGGTCGGTACCATGTCCAGCGTCGGAATCTCCGGTTTGTTCTTGATGTAGTTCTTATTGACAGGGTCGGAAATGTTCCAGTCGGGTTGTAGCCCACTGACGACTCCCTCGGCCGCCTCTGCGGCGGCGTTGGCCCGATCGGCCGCGTCATTCGCGTCTTGGGTGGCGGCCTCGGCGTTTGCAACGGCTACGGCCGTATTCTCCTGCCGGGACGTTTCCTGTTGCTCACGCATCCCTTCCGCCGTCTTGCGGGCTCGCTCTGCCGTCTCACGCAAGCCCTCCGCGGTTTCCCTAACGGTCTCCGCCTCGGCACGTTCCCGTTCCGACTGTACGCGTTTCGACTCCTCCTCCTTTCGGGCGGCTTCCTCTTCAACACGTTTCCTCTCGTTCGTCATCCGTTCCTGTTCGGCGGAGTCACGTGATCCCTCGGCCTTTACTCTCGTCTCCTCCTGCCGGGTACGTTCCTGTTCCGACCGGTCACGCAGGGCCTCGGCCACGGATCGGAGTTTCTCGGTCTCAACCCTTTTGCTTTCTTCCGCCACCCGTCCGTCCTCTTGCCGCTGACGGATAGCCTCAGACTCCGTACGAGCGGTCTCAGACTCAATACGCTTGGCTTCCGCCGTATCCCGCCGGGTCTCCGCCTCCACACGTGATTGTTCGGCTGTCGCCCGTTCTTGCTCCGCAGTCTCACGCAAGTCCTCCGCCTCGCCCCGGAATGATTCAGCCTCCTTCCTCGCGTTCTCCGCCTCAACACGCCCCTGCTCGGCTTTAATACGCCCGGTTTCCGCCTTGGTAATAACCTGATTGGCCGCCAGGGCCGTTTCGGCGGCGGTCTCCGCACGGCCGGCGGCTGCATTAGCGCACGGAGGAC
>OBYK01000072.1_pt1 | contig 89403 bp, 71 predicted proteins | sample 1476721 | NCBI WGS metagenome assembly OBYK01 (sample SAMEA2580191, study PRJEB22360) | human gut metagenome | biome: human gut; feature: human-associated habitat; material: faeces | place: Denmark | collected 2008/2010
ACGTTCCGCAATCCACCCATATTCACAAGCCCCATATCGGCAGGTTTTCCAAGCACCTGCGCAGCCGCTCCGCGCAGCACATCGGCCACCAGATTGGAAAGGAGGCTTTCGGGAGCTCCTTTATCCATAGACATCTCGGCAGTGCCCACTACCCGGTACATCATACTGTCTATCTTCGCCTTGTAGGGGGCAAGCAACGCCATGGCTTCCGCATCGGGAGCAACATCATAGGTAGAGTCTATCGGCTGCATGCGCCCTTCGGCTTTTGTCACTTCGTAGGCCGAATGGCAAGATGCAAACAAAAACATCACTGCCAACGCTGTTCCTGAGACGATTTTCAAATAACATTTCTTCATATTCATCCATTTTTAAATTGCTACAAATATACTTTTCTTTTGCTGTAATCCCAAAGAGGAACGGCATTTCTTTCCATCCGGCAAAAAAGAAAAAGAGTACATCTCTTTGTCAATCAAAAGAAAAACTCTACCTTTGCACCGCTTTCGCGCAATCGCTGTCAGGACACCGAGTGAGAAGCCTGGTATGTTGCGTTGTAACGATCAAACAATTTAATAATAAGAACAATGGATTTAATTAAAATTGCAGAAGAAGCATTTGCTACCGGCAAACAACACCCGAGCTTCAAGGCAGGTGACACTGTTACAGTAGCATATCGTATCGTCGAAGGTAACAAAGAACGTGTACAGTTGTACCGTGGCGTTGTTATCAAGATTGCCGGACATGGAGAGAAGAAGCGTTTTACTGTACGTAAGATGTCTGGTACTGTAGGTGTAGAACGTATTTTCCCGATTGAATCACCGGCTATCGACAGCATCGAAGTGAACAAAGTGGGTAAAGTTCGTCGCGCTAAATTGTACTACCTGCGTGCTCTTACCGGTAAGAAAGCAAGAATTAAAGAAAAAAGAGTTAACGGTTAATCCCAAACTCCTATTTCTAAATAAAAAAGGGAAGCCGATTGATTCGGTTTCCCTTTTTTAATGTCTCAAATACCTCATCCCACGGAATGGAATTATTCGTCTTACGGAACGGACAAATGTCCCTTCGCCCGCTATCCCATATGAATAAAAAATGCGAAAAGCAAAAGGAGTACAAACAAACCTGCATTTTCTACAAGCATTTTCTTTTTTCGTGGGATTAACAAAGATTTTTCATTATAGTGAAAAAAAGTTTGATACGGTTGAAAACTTTATTTAGTGTATATCCCAAAAAAATACCGCCCAGCCGTGAAATCATATTCCGGCAGGGTGGCTATATTTTCAATCAAAGACTGAGCTTATTTAATATCTCTCAACTCCCAGCCCAACGCACTGGCTCCCAGCACAGCAGCATCAGAGTCTTTCAGTTCGGACATCATCAATTTGGCCTTGCCCTTGTAAATCATCAGGATATTGTCATCAATAGCTTTCTGGATAGGCTTGAAGATGTAATCTCCGGACTTAGCCAACCCACCGAACAGAATAATTGCTTCGGGACTGGAGAAAGCAATGAAGTCTGCAATAGCCTCTCCCAGAATAGTACCGGTAAAGTCAAAAATATCCTGTGCCAGCTTGTCACCTTGAACGGCTGCATCGTACACATCCTTAGAGGTGATGTTTTCGGCCGGAATGGAACGCAACAAACTCGGTTCGGTACGTGCAGTAAGGAACTCACGTGCAGTACGCGCCACACCGGTAGCCGAACAGTAAGTTTCCAGACAGCCGTGGCGACCGCATCCGCAGAGACGACCGTTTTCGCGACGTATGATAGTGTGTCCCAACTCTCCGGCAAAACCGTCGTGTCCGTATACCATTTGTCCGTTGATAACGATACCGCTGCCTACACCCGTACCCAGCGTTATCATGATGAAATCTTTCATACCGCGTGCAGCACCGTAGGTCATTTCACCGATAGCGGCGGCATTGGCGTCATTGGTCAGTGCCGTAGGGATGCCCAAACGTTCTTCAAACATGGCTGCCAAAGGAATTACTCCTTTCCACGGAAGATTCGGGGCAAACTCGATTGTACCGCTATAATAGTTGCCGTTAGGAGCACCGATACCGATACCTTTTATTTTATCAACACCGCCATTTGCGATAATCAGCGGAAGAAGATTCTTGCATACTTCGTCTACGTAATTGTCTGCCTCATCATAAGCTCCCGTCTTGATGGAACCACTTGCAAGAATAGTGCCACGTGCATCTACGATACCAAAGACGGTGTTCGTTCCGCCTATGTCAATCCCCACTACATAGGGTTTTTCCATGTTTGAATTCATGATATTTACTTTTTTGTTTAAAGGGTTAGTTATAACATTAATGGTTACAAATTACACAAAGAAAAACGACACTGCAAAATCTTTTTTTAAAAAACTTCACGTCAATTGCAACTTTTCGTCACATTGCTGCGTCTAATAGTTAAAATCAATAAGAACAAAGCTATAAACAGGAAAAACGTGATACAACTGAAAGACATCAACAAGACCTATAATAACGGAGCACCGCTACACGTACTCAAAGGCATCGACCTTGATATCCGAAAAGGAGAGTTCGTCTCTATTATGGGAGCGTCAGGCTCCGGAAAATCCACGCTCCTCAACATCTTAGGCATTCTGGACAACTACGATACAGGAGAATATTACCTGAACGGTACGCTTATCAAGAACCTGAGCGAAAACAAAGCCGCCGAATACCGCAACCGTATGATTGGCTTTATCTTCCAGTCATTCAATCTGATTTCCTTCAAGGATGCGGTAGAGAATGTGGCTCTTCCTCTCTTCTATCAAGGAGTAAGCCGCCGGAAGCGTAACGCTATGGCATTGGAATATCTGGAACGCCTGGGGCTGAAAGAGTGGGCTCACCACATGCCCAACGAAATGTCCGGCGGACAGAAGCAGCGTGTAGCCATTGCCCGTGCATTGATTACCCGCCCCCAGATTATCCTTGCCGACGAACCGACCGGTGCTCTCGACAGCAAGACTTCCGTAGAGGTCATGCAAATTCTGAAAGACTTGCATGAAACGGGCATGACCATCGTGGTCGTAACCCACGAGAGCGGCGTTGCCAATCAGACAGACAAGATTATCCACATTAAAGACGGTGTGATAGGAAGCATTGAAGAGAACCTGAATCACGACGCATCGCCATTCGGCAAGGACGGTTTCATGAAATAACGGACACTGCCGCGTCATTACATTAATCTCCTATCGCTTTATAACATCACTTACAGTAATCATGATAGACCTTTGGCAAGAAATATACGGTACAATCAAGCGTAACAAGTTGCGCACGTTCCTCACCGGTTTTGCAGTGGCGTGGGGCATCTTTATGCTTATCGTACTGCTGGGAGCAGGCAACGGCATCATCCATGCTTTCGAACAAAACGCATCCGAACGCGCATTGAACTCCATCCGCCTGGGCGGTGGCTGGACCACCCAATCGTACGAAGGCTTGAAGGAAGGACGGCGTATCCAACTGGAAAACAAAGACCTCGCCGCAACCGAAAAATACTTTCCCGACAATATCATCACTGCCGGCGCCACCCTGCGGCAGGGAGATGTAAACATCAGCTTCGGACAAGAATACATCAATATCTCGCTGATGGGCGTACACCCGAACTACGTAGAGTCCGAAGCCATCAAGACCGCAAGCGGACGCTTTATCAACCGGAACGATGTGAAAGAACGGCGGAAAGTTATCATTCTTCATAAAAAGTCGGCAGAAATTCTTTTCGGAAAGTCACGTACGGAACCTGTCGGCCGGTTTGTCAATGCAGGCGGTGTAGCCTACCGGGTAGTCGGATTGTACGAAGACCAGGGAGACCAAAGCAGCCTGGCCTTTATCCCCTTCTCCACCATGCAAACCATCTATAACAAAGGCGATAAACTCAACAACATCATCTTCACCACCAAAAACCTGACGAGCGAAGCGGCCAACGAAACCTTTGAGAAAGAGTACCGTAAAGTCATTGCCGCCAACCACCGTTTCAACCCGGAAGATGAAGGCGCAATATGGATATGGAACCGCTTTACACAATACATACAGACACAGAACGTAGCCGGCTTGTTGCGTACCGCCATTTGGGTGATAGGTATTTTTACCCTGCTGAGCGGCATCGTAGGCGTATCGAACATCATGCTGATTACCGTCAAGGAACGCACACGCGAGTTCGGCATACGCAAAGCGCTGGGTGCAAAGCCTTTTTCCATCCTTCGGCTGATTATTGTGGAAAGCGTTACGATTACCACTTTTTTCGGCTACATCGGCATGGTGGCAGGCATCGGAGTAACGGAATGGATGAATTCCGCCTTCGGCACACAAACAGCGGATGCGGGTATGTTTCAAGCCAGGATGTTCTCGGACCCCACAGTGGATATCGGCATTGCCATACAGGCTACATTGACTCTGATTGTCGCAGGTACGCTTGCCGGATTCTTCCCGGCTAAAAAGGCGGTAAGCATCAGTCCCATCGAAGCACTTAGAGCAGATTAAACGATTATGAGAATAGACATGGATACATGCGAGGAAATCCTCGTTACGATAACAAGAAACAAGACACGCAGTCTACTGACGGCGTTCGGTGTATTCTGGGGCATCTTCATGCTTGTGGCACTTATTGGCGGCGGACAAGGCATGCAGGAACAAATGAAAGCGCAATTTGAAGGTTTCGCTACAAACTCCGGATTTATTGCAGCGCAAAAGACAAGCGAGGCCTACAAAGGATTTCGTAAAGGACGCTGGTGGGATCTGGAAATGGAAGATGTGGAACGGGTACGCAGCATCGACGGAATAAAAACGGCCACTCCTTCATTTGCCTTATGGGGACAGACAGCCGTTTACGGAGAAAACAAATACGAATGCAGCGTCAAAGGTCTATACCCCGAATATGAGCAGATAGAACATCAGGAAATGACGTACGGCCGCTTTATCAATGACGTGGATATACGTGAGGCGCGCAAGGTATGCGTCATTGGCAAACGCGTGTACGAAAGCCTCTTCAAGCCGGGCGAGGACCCTTGCGGAAAATATATCAGGGTAAACGGCATTTATTACCGTGTTATCGGCATGTGCTCTTCCGAGGGCAATGTGAACATACAGGGACAGGCTTCGGAAGCGGTTACCCTACCCTTCACAACGATGCAGCAGACATATAATCTGGGACAAAGAATAGATGTAGTCTGTTTTATCATGAAACCGGGAGTGAAGGTTAAGGACGTAGAACCGGAAATAGAACATCGCATCAAAGCCGCCCATTACATCTCGCCGGACGACAAACAGGCAATCATGTTCCTCAATGCAGAAGCCATGTTTTCCATGATGGACACACTGATGACAGGTACCCGCATCCTTATCTGGATGGTGGGCTTGGGAACCTTGTTTGCCGGAGCTATCGGCGTATCCAATATCATGATGGTAACGGTAAAGGAACGCACTACGGAAATAGGCATACGGCGTGCCATCGGTGCCCGTCCCAAAGATATTCTGCAACAAATCCTTTCGGAAAGTATGGTACTGACTACCGTAGCCGGCATGGCAGGTATCTCTTTTGCCGTACTTATACTGCAAATACTGGAAAGCGCAGCGAATGATCCCGGAGTCATCAAGACCCATTATCAAGTCTCCTTCGGACTGGCTATCGGCACTTGCGCCCTTCTCATTGCATTAGGGATGCTGGCAGGACTGGCACCTGCTTACCGCGCAATGGCCATCAAACCTATCGAAGCGATAAGGGATGAGTAAAAAACGGCAAGGTAACAGACTGATAAAACGATAGAAAAATAAAACAATAATACAATAAAGATGAAAACAAAGAAGTATCTGAAAATCGCATCACTGGCGGTAGTAGCTGCCAAATTTATCTGGACATTCGTGTTTTTGTACCGGAAATCCCAGCCCACTGTAAAGGTATATGAGACCATCGTTCCGGAAACAGCCGATTTGGAAAAGACAACCGTAGCCACCGGAAAAGTGGAGCCCAGAGATGAAGTGCTTATCAAGCCGCAAATATCCGGTATCATTTCCGAAGTATATAAAGAAGCCGGACAAAGCGTCAAGCAAGGCGAAGTGATTGCCAAAGTAAAGGTTATCCCCGAACTGGGCACGCTGAACTCTGCCGAAAGCCGCGTCCGTCTGGCAGAAATCAATGCCAAACAAGCCGAAACGGACTTTGCCCGTGTCGAGAAGTTGTTTAATGACAAACTCATCAGCAACGAAGAATACGAAAAGGGGGAAGTGAACGTAAAACAGGCACGGGAGGAATTGCAAACAGCCAAAGACAATCTGGAAATCGTAAAGGAAGGTATCACCAAGAACAGCGCTTCATTCAGCAGCACATTGATTCGTTCCACCATTACCGGACTGATTCTGGACGTACCTATCAAAGTCGGCAACTCCGTTATCATGAGCAATACGTTCAACGACGGAACAACAATCGCCACGGTTGCCAATATGAATGACCTCATCTTCCGGGGCAACCTGGATGAGACCGAGGTAGGCCGCGTACACGAAGGCATGCCGGTAAAGCTGACTATCGGTGCATTGCAAAACCTCTCGTTCAACGCCGTACTGGAATACATATCTCCGAAAGGCGTAGAAGAAAACGGAGCCAACCAATTCGAAATCAAAGCGGCCATCCAGGCGCCGGACAGCGTACAAATCCGTTCCGGCTATTCCGCCAATGCGGAAATTGTGCTGGAACGTGCCCTCAAGACGCTCGCCCTGCCGGAAAGTACGGTTGAGTTCAGTGGAGACAGCACCTTTGTATATGTACTGACCGACAGTGTACCTCAACAGAAGTTCAAACGCCAACAGATAGAAGTAGGCATGAGCGACGGTATCAAAATTGCCGTCAAAAGCGGCCTGACTGCCAAAGACAAAGTGCGTGGCGCCGAGAAAAAAGATAAATAACCGTTATACTTAGAAGAAGCAAAAACGCCATGAAGAAAAAGATACTTATATATATGGCCGTTCTGGCTTGCATACAAGTTCAGGCGCAAGACCGCTGGTCGCTACGGCAATGTATAGACTACGCCATCGAGCATAATATCGACATCCGCCGGACAGCCAATGCAGCCGAACAAAGCAGTGTTGAAGTGAATACCGCCAAATGGGCACGACTGCCGAACCTTAATGCCAGTGCCGGACAAAACTGGAACTGGGGACGCACGCAGACCGCTATCAAGGACGAGAGTACCGGTGATTACTCCACCGTATATGTCAACACAGGCAGTCACGGTACAAATATGTCCGTTTCCACCAGTATTCCACTGTTTACCGGACTCGAGATACCCAACCAGTATGCTTTGGCCAAATTAAACCTAAAAGCCGCTCTTGCCGACTTGGAGAAAGCCAAAGAAGATATCTCCATCAATATAGCCTCAGCCTACTTACAGGTACTGTTCAACGAAGAACTGCACCGGGTTTCTTTAGGACAAGTAGAGCTGAGCAAAGAACAATGCAACCGCATAGAGCGGCTGGCAGAAGTAGGGAAAGCCTCTCCGGCAGAAGTTGCCGAAGCCAAAGCACGTGTAGCGCAGGATGAGATGAATGCGGTACAGACGGGCAATAACTATCAACTGGCATTGCTCGACCTCAGCCAGCTTATCGAACTGGAAACACCGGAAGGTTTCCTCTTGGAAAATCCTGCCGCAACAATAGAACTTATCCCATTGGCTTCTCCGGACGAAATATATCAGTTAGCATTAGGTTGCAAGGCCTCAATACAAGCTGCACAGTATCGTCTGGAAGGAAGTAAACACAGTATCCGAATCGCCCAAAGCGGTTACTATCCGCAACTGACTCTCAGCGGGAGTCTCGGTACGAATTATTATTCGACAATCAACCGCACTTTCAGCCAGCAAATGAGTGATAATTTCAACAAATACATCGGTTTTAATCTGAGTGTTCCCATCTTTAACAGACTGGCTACACGCAACCGGGTACGTACAGCCCGCCTGCAACGTGAAAACTACTCCTTGCAACTGGATAATGCCAAGAAGGACCTCTACAAAGAAATTCAGCAGGCATGGTACAATGCGGCAGCATCCGAAAGCAAGTATACAAGCAGCAGCGCGGCAGCCTCGGCAAGCGAAGCATCGTTTAAGCTGATGAGCGAGAAATACGAAAACGGGAAAGCGAACGCCGTAGAATACAATGAGGCCAAGCAGAACCTGATGAAAGCACAATCCGATGAACTACAAGCCAAATACGAGTACCTGTTCCGTACCAAGATACTGGACTTTTATAAAGGAGAGCCTATCGAATAAATATAATTTTAGTTGTTGTGTGTTTGTAAGGAGATGAACACTTTTTATTTATTTTCTTTTCAGGCACGGACTACACGGAAAACACAGATTTTCTTTACTTCTTTTTCCGTGAATTCCGTGCCTGAAAGAAATCATCAGGTATATTGAAGTATCCCCCGTTTATCAGTTATAAATACACATGGATAAGCGTTTAATTTCGTCTTGACGCTTCTTTACTTCTTTCTGACGAACGGGAAGAAGAACGTGTTGTACGCGTAGAGGATGAAGAAGAGTTGCTGCGTCGTCTTACGCTTTCGTTTTCCTTCTGAATACTCTGCCCGCGTTTAGGAGCATTTACTTCCTTCTTAGTATCGGAACGGCGTACCGGACTGTTGGTAGCAGGACGGCGATTGGACTGTTCCACGTTATTAGGGCGCGTACCGGAATTGGGACGGATATGAACCGAACCGAAATCCGAACGCCGGCTTGTATGGTACGATTTATTATCACGGATACGGAAAGAGCCGTTATAGGTAGGATAGTTATGTCTGCCCCGGTAATAGCTTACATTATGATAATGAACACGGTTATGTCCGCCACAGTAAGTACGATAATGATAAGGACGCGGATAGTAGAAATGATTCGGATTGGTATAAGTAACATAAATCCGGAAAGACCAATGCCCGCCACTCACATAAATCGGACGGAAGAAGTAGGCAGCCTGCATGAAACGGGAATACTGTCTGCGGCTCAATACCCAACGTAAATCGTCATTGCGTATATCCAGATAATCGTAATACCGATTCAACGCCCATTCTTCACCCCTCAGCACATCATCCATCAGATAACGTACACCTGAAATAAAGTCATAATTAATTTCATATACATCATTATACTGAGCCGTATTCAGATTCAGTTCATAAGCCATCTTATCCGTAAGAAAGCGTGTTTCTTTACGCACTTTACTATTGCTCATGGCCGCATGGCAGACAGCAGTACTCATTATCACGGCAAACAACATAAATAATATTCGTTTCATGGCAGCGTTCTTTACAAGTTTATATTCCATCATTTTAGTAAAAACAAAAATAGGGGAATATTTTCCCCCATCCTTCTGTTTCTCTCTAATATGTTATAGGGAAAACCCTATTGCAGGTAGGGATTAGAGTTTTTTTGCCAGTTCAATCCCATTTTCCTGCAGCGATACCAGATGTTTTTTGTATAAATCGCCAACTGCTTTTTTAAAGGTTTTCTTGCTGACACCGAATGTATCGTAAATCTCTTCGGCAGGGCTCTTGTCATGCAAAGTGATGTGTCCGCCCTGCTCACGGATATAATCCAATAAGGTAGCAGCAAAGTCTTCCACCTTGCCCTGCCCCGGTTTCTGAAGTATCAGGTCAATCTTTCCATCCTCGCGAACCTGCTTTACATAAGCCTTCAATGTCATGCCTGTATGCAGAGGTTGAAATATCTCGCTTTCATACAGCAAACCGCTATATCGGTTCTCAATAATAGCCTTAAAACCTAAATCAGTCTTCTGCCAGATAAGTATGCTGACTTCCTGACCGGGTTCATAAGGCGCTTTTTCTTTCGAAAGATAACGGTCCACTTTGGCAGAGGCTACAATCCGGTAACTCTCATCATCCAGATGAGCATGGATTACATATTGCTTCCCAACCTGCATCTTCATTTTCTGTTCACGGAAAGGAACAAACAAATCTTTCATCAACCCCCAGTTGAGGAAAGCGCCGTATTGATTTATCCATGCCACTTCCAAACAGGCAAACTCACCGACCTGTACTAATGGTGTCAGTGTGGTAGCTACCAACCGTTCCTCGTTATCCAGGTAGATAAACACAGTCAGTTCATCTCCCGGCTTGCAGTTTTCGGGCACATAACGCGACGGAAGCAGAATTTCTCCTTCTTCACCACCATCCAGATACATGCCGAAATCAACCTCTTTCACCACCCTCAAGGTATTGAACTTTCCTAACTCTATACTCATACAAATTATATTTCGTAATATTTATAACAAGAACGATACGCAATAGAACACAGCCTATTCCGGCATCCTGCGCAAAGATAGCGAAAGGTGAGCGCAATACCAAGCCAAAAGCTCGCTTTTGAGCGCGGGTACTGCCGAGCCGCATCCTACCTTGATAAAAATAAGGAATAACTTTTCGCTCTAAAAGATAACTTTTTTATATAAACAACTCTTCCGGAAAACGGTTATCTTTGTAACGTAACAATAGACAAAAGCGTTTATTATTCACCTTTAAATAATATAATTATGGAATTTATTACAAACGAAAAGCTGACCATTGTAGGTGCAGCCGGTATGATCGGCTCCAACATGGCACAGACTGCAATCATGATGCACCTCACCCCGAACATCTGTTTATACGACCCTTATGCTCCCGGTCTGGAAGGTGTGGCGGAAGAAATGTTCCACTGCGGATTCGAAGGCCTGAACCTGACATTCACATCCGACATTAAAGAGGCTCTGACCAATGCCAAATATGTAGTGTCTTCCGGTGGTGCAGCCCGTAAAGCAGGTATGACCCGTGAGGATTTGCTAAAAGGCAATGCCGCCATTGCCGAAGAATTCGGTAAGAACGTGAAAGCTTACTGCCCGGATGTGAAGCACGTGGTTGTCATCTTTAACCCGGCCGATATTACCGGCCTGATTACATTATTGTACTCAGGATTGAAGCCATCTCAGGTTACAACACTGGCAGCCCTTGACAGTACCCGCCTGCGTAGCGAACTTTCCAAACATTTCGGCATTGCTCCCGATAAGATAGAGAACTGCCGTACATATGGCGGACATGGCGAACAAATGGCTGTATATGCTTCTACCACCAAAGTAGATGGGAAACCGTTGCTGGATATCATCGGCACTCCTGCCCTGACAAAGGAAGAATGGGCAGAAATACAGACCAAAGTTACCAAAGGCGGCGCTAACATTATCGCTTTACGCGGTCGTTCTTCTTTCCAAAGCCCTGCGTATATTTCCATAGAAATGATTGCTGCCGCCATGGGTGGAAAGCCTTTCCGCTGGCCGGCAGGCACATATGTACACAGTCATGGTTTCGACCATATCATGATGGCTATGGAAACCGAAATCAATAAGGACGGTGTGCACTACAAAGAGCTGAAAGGTACTCCCGAAGAAGAGGCTAAACTGAAAGAAAGTTACGCCCACCTCTGTAAACTACGCGACGAAGTTATAGGAATGGGCGTATTGCCGCCCATTAAAGACTGGCACAATATCAATCCGAATATAGATTAAACAACTACGTAGAAATCTATACTCATAAATAATACAAATATCCCCTTTGTTCTTGTTTTAAAAGCTACAAAGGGGATTTTTCTAATATTTTTCCTCAAAAAGCCTTGTAGTATAAAAAAATATCTTTATCTTTGCACCCGCAAACGGAAAAGGTGCCATAGCTCAGTTGGTAGAGCAAAGGACTGAAAATCCTTGTGTCCCCGGTTCGATTCCTGGTGGCACCACTTTTCGAAAAAGGTATCGGAATGTAGCGCAGTTGGTAGCGCACTACGTTCGGGACGTAGGGGTCGGGCGTTCGAGTCGCCTCATTCCGACAGACAGGGCTTGACTTTCAATAAGTTAAGCCCTTTTTGTTCCGTTATTGTTCCGCAAAACACAAAATCCCCATACTGATAAAATCTATTTTTTCTTTCCATTGGCTGAAAAGATAATATTCGTTTTTCTCTCATTGCTTCTTTCAGGTTGAGGCTTCCGGGCTTCTATCCTGATTTCTCCTACAAGCTTTACCAGGTGCTTGTGTTCAGTCATAGCCTTTTTAAGATATAAGCCAGAAGCATCGTTTTTGGCCTGCTTCATATAGTCACCTATCCGATACAGGCAAGTATATACGGCGGCGGATACAAACCGGTTTAGATATTCTTCCTTATCGTAGGGAAATAGCATGTTCTTTATCATATATGCGTTTTATTAAAGGGTAATGTATTGTCTTATTTCATTATCAACCTCATGTGCGGGTTTCCCTTGGAAACAAACATTCTTTCTCCGGATGTCCCGTCTCTTTGCTGTATTCCGCTGTTTGGGGCTTTGCAGCTCTCCAGCTCTTCAACGCGTTTTTCCAGCCGTTTTACGTTTTCTTTTAAAAGCAGGATGAATTCTGTCATGTGGTCTAAATATTTTCTAACCTCAATGTCCAGGTTTGTTAGGTCTTTCTTTTCCATGTTTTTTTGATTTTTTGGGTTGTTCAAATCCCGGTCTTTCAATGATGAAAGGGTTACGGGCGTGTCGATGGCTCCCGCATGGTATGCAGGATAATAAAAGGGTTAATGAATAGCCGGCGCCTTATTGCCCTGGCGGGTAGTCGGATTCGAACTGTGTAGCATTATCATTCTCCTTTGAAAGAATATAGCCACACAAAGCAGCAGGAATGATAAATAACACGGGATTAATGAAGGTGAGGAACACCAAAATAAGAGTGATAGCGGTTTTCGTACCGTTGGGCATTGTTTGCCGGATACTATTATTCCCCGACAAACCATTTTTATCAGTGTATAGCATGACTAATTAAAACGTTTGTTTATAAAATCGTTGCGCAAAAAGAAAACGGTTTCACGCTGACCCGTTGCTATACACCGAAAGGCAGTCAAGGCATTAACCATTGACACGGGGGCATGAAACCGTATATGTTTTGTTGCGGACATAAAAAAGCCCACAAAGTAATTTGCGGACATCTCCGCCTTTCGATATATAGAGCACTGCAAAGATACAACGCATTTTCTTTTCTCCAAAAAAGAAGAGATGTTTTTAATATCGAAAGGGCTGATAGCGGTTTTCGTACCGCCAGACGTAGACGTAGAAGTTACTGTACTTCGCTTCTGCTCTAATTTCATAGGGTTTGGCATGGATGAAATTAAAACATTATATAAAAAGAAAGGGCGTTGCCTCTCCAAGTCGCCAAACCCGATACACATACTTTCGTAAGAGCATCCACGAGAAAACAACACCCCTATATGTAGAACGATAGGTAGTCTTAGGACATAAAAAAGCCCTTTCCGAATAGCATATTTTGCAGGTTTGGCGTACTTGCACTGCAAAGATACAACGCATTTTCTTTTCTCCAAAAAAGAAGAGATGTTTTTAATATCAAAAGGGCTGATAGCGGTTTTCGTACCGTTGGGCATTGTTTGCCGGATACTATTATTCCCCGACAAACCATTTTTATCAGTGTATAGCATGACTAATTAAAACGTTTGTTTATAAAATCGTTGCGCAAAAAGAAAACGGTTTCACGCTGACCCGTTGCTATACACCGAAAGGCAGTCAAGGCATTAACCATTGACACGGGGGCATGAAACCGTATATGTTTTGTTGCGGACATAAAAAAGCCCACAAAGTAATTTGCGGACATCTCCGCCTTTCGATATATAGAGCACTGCAAAGATACAACGCATTTTCTTTTCTCCAAAAAAGAAGAGATGTTTTTAATATTGAAAGGACTGATAGCAACTTTCGTGTTGCCGGACGTAGAAGTAAGTGTACTATTATTCGACTTAACCCTAAATTCATCGGTCTTTGGCATTGTAATGAAATTTGAGTTACGTAAAAAAAGAAGCTGCCTGCTTCCCTTATCTCGCCAAAGACCAACTAAAACAACGCAGTGTAGTAGTTCATGGGAACGCAGACAGCTATATTTTGATATAAAACAGCTTAGCAGATATAAAATATCTACTACCCTGCATTTACTTATGTTAGTCTTTGGCGTTGACTGTTGCAAAGATACTCGTTTTTTCATAAATCCTAATTTTTATCCATCATTTTTTAATCTCCGCAATAGTTGCTACAATACCCCCGGAAGTTTGAATACACCCAGCCCCTATTATAGTCGCCTGTGTTAGCCTCAACAATAGAAGCATTTACACTTGCTTGCTTTTCTCTTTGTGTCTCTTGTGCAGCTTTAAAAGCAGCAACAAACATAGCTCTTTCTTCGGCTTCCTGGTTCTTTGCTTCAAAGTAAGCCATAGTTTGTATCCGGCGAGCCTCAACGCCCAAACGGAATTTTGCAACTTTCCAGCTTTTACGCAATGCGTCACTGAAAGAGCGGTATTTTCCGGTTCCGTACATGTTATGTGCGGCTTTCATAATCTCGGATAAATTGTAATGTTTCATGTTCGTGTGAATTATCGTTTTGTTTATGGCGCAAAGGTATATTATTTAATATACTCTCACAAATGTAATAGTATATAAATATTATACTATTAACATTGTTTAGTATATCATATATTATACGTATATAACGTTTGAGTATATTTGCATTATATCTTTAAGAACAATGTTATGAGAATCAAAGAACTATTAAAAGAAAAAGGGTGTACACAACAAGAATTAGCCGACATGGTAGGTGTTTCTTACCAATCCATGAAACAGACACTTAACGCCCCATCGGTTACAACAGCTACTCTCGAAAAGATAGCCACCGCCCTAAACGTTCCTATGTGGCAGTTATTCGCATCCCCGGAAGAAGTAGCCAAACAGACAGACAACGAAACATGCCCTTACTGCGGTCAACCGATAGCCGTTAAAACAACAATAGAAAAGGTTAAAGGTTAAACGCTAAAATCAAAGATTATGATACTATTAGTAGAATCCGCCGAATATATGGGCAAACACACTCTTTTGTGTACGTTCAACAATGGAGAAAGAAGAAAAGTAGATTTAACGCCACTTCTAAAGTATCCGGCTTTCGAGGAACTGAAAGACGAAAGCGAGTTTGAGCGGTACGGGGTTGACGTCACTGTATTTTGAGCCAACGGTGCGGATATAGCCCCGGAATATCTGTACGAGAACGAAACACCATGTTAGATGATGATGTGCGTCAAACGCACCCCATAAAAGATAATTTAGGTAGAACACAACATATCAAGGCATACAAGCATAAGGCATTAGATGAATATTGCAAGGAAACAGCTTAGCAAGGCTTCGACGTCTTATCATAGATGCGGAAATAGCCTCATTTCAGAAATACCTGTTGCTGTTCCAGAAGATTAATAAAAAAGCCCCGTTCGTTTTATAGTCCGGGGCTTCATTGTCTTAATAAACGGCCACGCCTCACGGCGGTACACTATCTTTAGAAAGTAGCCGCGGAAAGCTCTTTAGTGATACGTTCCACCGCTACCCGTATCTTATCGTATTGCTTTTGTCCGGCCGCTGTCACACCGGAAGTGTATTGCCTCATCAATGAAGCGTTGATACCGGCCAACTCTGCAACCTTAGTAACATTCAGGAATGAGAAATAATTGAAAAAAGACTGCATATCATATTTGTAAGTAAACTCCAGTTCCGGCACCTTCTTGCCTTCTTCTGCCTGCATCTCCTTTATTTCCTCATACGCTTTCATCATATCTTCTTTGGCAGCTTCTGCCGTATCTCCATATCCAGCCAAACCAAAGCCAGGCAAATCTTCCTCTACAAAGCATGAGTAATACCCATCACTCGCCTTTTCCATGATTACAGTTACTTTCATATCCATTACTTTAAAATAGGAGTACGGCACTATTACCGTACCCCATTGCCTCAACATTTACGGTCTTTCAAGTATGAAGCGCAAAAGGTCGGGGGATTACTCCCCCAAAAGAACCTTTCTTGCTTTACGTTCCATTCCGGTAGGTACTTCTTGTTTGCCATGCCTTGACAAAGCAAATTTGTTTCCCGTTTTAGGACTGTACCAAATATCGTGGTTTGCCCCATGCCTAAGAACGTAACAACCTGCTGCGGTAAGTTCCGCAAAAAACTGATTGTACTTCATAATGTAAAAGACCGTTTTTATTAAGACGCTACAAATATAGCGTTTTTGCTATAATCCACCAAATTAAAACATAGCTTTTTCGTTATATTTTCATGTAGGCGGGATGGTTTTACATACTTCCCGCATTGCCATGGTTCGTTTTTGTTCCTTATCGGCTCATTAAATATTAAAAACGGAACATTTTAGCGGGTGGTTGTCTCAAAAAAATACGGGTATGATAATTTTTATATATGAAAAATAGGATATTTTGAACCGAATACACTATCTTTGTCCCGGTGTCAATAGGGTAATTAGTTTATAATCATTCATCAGATTACAGGATACAATAAAAGTTCGGTAGTATTACCGGGCTTTTATGATTGTTGAGGCTATTGTATTACTTTGTAAATAATATCTCTCCCCTTCCGGTGCGCTTCCCCCAATTGTTGACCGCTATCACAAATTGCTCACCGGTAACCACTGCACGCCCGCTACCGCCACCAAGATTAGCATTTTTGTTATATTTCACGCAAATACAATAACTAACCCCGTTAGTGGAATTGTCCTAACGGCTGATAATAAATTAGAGCCGACATGCAGATACCCATATCGGCGGATTCTGATTCTGTAGATAGTTCATTTCCGTATTAGACTTCGATTAGCCCAATCGCAAAAATGCGATTGGGTGAAAGCCTTTGCAGAGAACGAAAGCCATAGGTCAAAAATGACCAATGGTGAAAATCAATTACACATTGCATTTAGCCCACGTAGGACAGCGCAGCGAGCGTCGATTACTCATCAGGAAAGGGCCGTTTTCCCACCATTTCTCACTATTTACGAACAAAAAATTAAGGGGACGAACAAAACAACGGGCGCCGATTACTCATCAGGAAAGGGCCGGTTCCCCACCATTTCTCACTATTTACGAGCAAAAAATTAATTGGACGAACAAAACAACGGGCGCCGATTACTCATCAGGAAAGGGCCGGTTCCCCACCATTTCTCACTATTTACGAGCAAAAAATTAATTGGACGAACAAAACAACGGGCGCCGATTACTCATCAGGAAAGGGCCGGTTCCCCACCATTTCTCACTATTTACGAGCAAAAAATTAATTGGACGAACAAAACAACGGGCGCCGATTACTCATCAGGAAAGGGCCGGTTCCCCACCAATTCTCACTATTTACGAGCAAAAAATTAATTGGACGAACTACAGAATGGGACTCATCATTTTTTATCTGTTATAGAGCTTCTTTCCGCTTGCGTTGGTATTTTTTGGGGGGCTATAAAGCTCCATAATGAGACCAAGGTTATAAAGCCACCGGGGATGTAATTCATTTCGGAATTATCAGCCAAAACGGGAATTCCCGTAACGGGCTTAGTTGATGCATGAAGGCCTTGCTTTGGTATTTGCACAGTGGCTTCCCCCGATTTCTACTTGTGGTGTAACGACCGCAAAACCGAATCAAGTCCTAAAACAAACCGAATTGCCCGGACACCATTTCACTGTTTACGGTACAGTCAAAAAAGACGTTGTTATTTATCAGTCCTTTTGATATTAAAAACCAACCCTTTTTTTTGGAGAAAAGAAAATGCGTTGTATCTTTGCAGTGCTCAATATAAAACTCGAAAATGCAGGTCGTGAACTTGCATATAGCGTGCAGGTTATTTTTATGACCTCACTTAAGATATTTAGGTGCTATCGTACCCCCGTGTGAAGTATTAATGTACTCACAGCATTTTCGAGATGTGTTGAGCAACGGGAAAGGCGGTAGCACTTTTTTTTATTTTTATTGTATGCTCAATAATCTTGAAAATCAAATCTTCCAATACAAAGGAAGTTCCATAACATTTCAGAAAGGCGATTGTGTTATGGTAAGAAAGGCGGAGAGTTCCGCAAATACTTTGTGGGCTTTTTTTATGTCCACAACAAAACATATACGGTTTCATGCCCCCGTGTCAATGGTTAATGCCTTGACTGCCTTTCGGTGTATAGCAACGGGTCAGCGTGAAACCGTTTTCTTTTTGCGCAACGATTTTATAAACAAACGTTTTAATTAGTCATGCTATACACTGATAAAAATGGTTTGTCGGGGAATAATAGTATCCGGCAAACAATGCCCAACGGTACGAAAACCGCTATCACTCTTATTTTGGTGTTCCTCACCTTCATTAATCCCGTGTTATTTATCATTCCTGCTGCTTTGTGTGGCTATATTCTTTCAAAGGAGAATGATAATGCTACACAGTTCGAATCCGACTACCCGCCAGGGCAATAAGGCGCCGGCTATTCATTAACCCTTTTATTATCCTGCATACCATGCGGGAGCCATCGACACGCCCGTAACCCTTTCATCATTGAAAGACCGGGATTTGAACAACCCAAAAAATCAAAAGACAATGGAAAAGAAAGACCTGATAAACCTGGACATCGAGGTTAGAAAATATTTAGACCACATGACAGAATTCATCCTGCTTTTAAAAGAACAAGTAAAACGCCTGGAAAAACGCGTTGAAGAGCTGGAGAGCTGCAAAGACCCCAACTGCAGGATACAGCAAAGATACAGGACATCCGGAGAAAAGATGTTCGTTTCCAAAGAGAACCCGCACATGAGGCTCGTTTTGAAATAAGACAATACATTACCCTTTAATAAAACGCATATATGATAAAGAACATGCTATTTCCCTACGATAAGGAAGAATATCTAAACCGGTTTGTATCCGCCGCCGTATATACTTGCCTGTATCGGATAGGTGACTATATGAAGCAGGCCAAAAACGATGCTTCTGGCTTATATCTTAAAAAGGCTATGACTGAACACAAGCACCTGGTAAAGCTTGTAGGAGAAATCAGGATAGAAGCCCGGAAGCCTCAACCTGAAAGAAGCAATGAGAGAAAAACGAATATTGTCTTTTCAGCCAATGGAAAGAAAAAATAACCTTTTGCACTTTACAGGGTGCAGCTTGAAGCCTGCCGATACAGGTCGGTAGGCAAAACGGAGAGGAGGTGTTAGTGTGAAAAGTCAAATGCAAGATGAAAACGGCAAAACTTGTATTTTCTGTCGCTATATCATAAGAAACGGTAAGCGGATTTATCCGAAACATTCCAAATACTTTTCTTTCTTGGTAGACAGTAAGAAAGTGGCGTAATGCCGTTTTGTGGGGATGTGCAGGCATCCCCTTTTATTTACAGCCTCTTTTTCAATTTATCAAGAAACTTACTATCACCCGAATAATCCGCACCGGCTGAATGATGAACTATCCGCCCTCTCGTTTGACTTGTATTCTATCCTAACCAATAATTCAGTTTTGAAAGTTCAATAAATCATCATTCCGACCGTATATCCAAATCAAGGGCAGATAAAAAACATGTCGTTATTGCCGTTTCTTTCCGCTCTCATCGGCTTTTTCCGGTTGAGGCGATAACTTGTAAGCAGGAAGCCTCAACATGAAAATACGGGCTTATTTGGGCATATTGTCTGTAACGTCATACAGCTTGCATCCGGTTTTCTCCTTGACACGTAGCAGGAAGTTTGCAGCCTCATCATTACTCACCACCAGTTTTACGGCCGTTAACCCTTCTGTTTTGGGCTTCTGCATCAGTAAGGAGCACGGCTGATTGTAGTAGCTCCAATAAAAGAGCATATCAGCAAGATAGAACGTATCTATCTGAACTATATATTTCCTCGGCGGTCTTTCCATTGTTGTACATTGCTTCAAGCGACACAAACATTATTCTTTTCCCCTATGCGGGCTTTTCTTATTGTCGGCATACTTTTTATCGTACCGAAGATAATAATGCCAAAATCGGACTTATTCTACGCTGTTACCGATACATGGCGCTCATGTTTGATACGATGGCATAGATGTACGGCAGCTTTCCGTGTCTTTCTGCCGCCTCTAATGTCGTTTCTTTCGGGTGTTTCTTCTTGTATGAGCGTACAGATACGTGGTAACGGTAGTATAGTGTATCGTAGACTTTTCGCCATATATCACCCTGTGGCCTATTCGTTTTCCTGGCGTAGTCGTTAACCATCATGCGGATAGTATCACGTAGCGACATCGGAGCCAGCGGTTCAGGCAAAGCATTTGTTGCGGCCAAACGTTCAATGGCATTAACGCGCTGTTCCAGCTCTGCAACTTTAGCATACTCACACGCTTTTATTGCTTTCTCCATAGCGTTAAAGGCCTCGATAAATCTAAGCTTCCATAGAAGAACATCGCGGACGTTATTAAAACTCATAACCAACAGCACAAAGCCGTCACGTGTCATTACGTACATTCTCCTTACTTCCCCTTTTTCGTCCTTATAAGTTGTTTCGGCAAACGGGCGAACTTTTGCGCCCGTTGATTCAAGTTGCTTAACAAGGACATCAACAGCCTTTATTACATCCTTATGTTTCTTTCCGAACTTTTCAGATACCAACAAACTGTTTGTAAGCGCCTGGTTGTTCTCACCACGAAATACAATATCATTCATAATCTGATTATTTTAAATTTATAGTTCATCCCACCAATCATATTGCCTGCTATGCCGTTTCTTTCCGCTCTCATGGGCTTTCTTCGGTTGAGGCGATAACTTGTAAGCAGAAAGCCTCAACAAAAGGGAAACGCGCCTGCCTTGTATTTCCCCGCTGTATATACTTTGGCTTCCCTTTTGAAGTCGTACCGACTTCCCATCCGGGAAGTATAAGACAAGTTACCTAATATAATCGGGTATATATAAGCGCCCAAAATGATGTTTTTTGTAAACATACATTACTTTTTCATGATTATATTGTTGATTTTCAACATTTTGACTTCCGCTCCATTTGGAGCCTTTAACATTTGGCTGCATCCGTTAACAAATCCACAAGCTTACATTTATATTCAACTTCTTTATTATCAGACACATATCTAAATTTGTGCTTTATACTGTCCCACTCCCGGACAAACGCACGCGCCTGTTCTGACTGCTTTTTGGTGATTTCTCCGGTATCGTACAGTTCTTTGATATAGGACAGGTATTTATCCCTTCCGAACTCCATTATATACCGGGCCTTTTCTATTTGGGTGGTGCGCACTCCAACATCCGCCTCTATTTTTTGGGGGAATGATATACTATCCCAATCCTTATAAAACCGCTCTGTAAGCCTATTTATAAAATCAAGGCTTATAAAGGTGGATAATGGTATGCTTTGCCGCCGGAACATGGTTTCTATACGGAGAATATTTCCATCTATGGGTTTACCCTTATTCCGATACTCAAATGTCTTATCGTACATCTTAAACACTTTCTTTATATTCTTACTCTTTTCAGTGGTTCTCTGTCTGTCTTTCTCATAATTGGCATCATTAAAGAACTCCTTTTCGTTTTCCCCGCCGATAGAGGCTGCAACGCTGATATACTTCAAAGCCTCAACCTCAACCGGGATATTAAGCCCTATTTCAAAATAAGACACTTTTATTGCCTCATTAATGCCTATGCCGATACGGTCGAACAACAGATGAATGGTTTCTACAGCCTGGGACATGGTGAAAAAGCCGGAGTTATCCAGCCGCCCGCCGTGCCATTTGCTATAAAGGCTATGCAGGCTACATGTAATCCGCATACGCGTACCTCTTATACTCATCTCAACACCTTCAAATCTGCTTTCTTTAGGGCTTTTATAATACAGTTCCTTTCCTTCCGTACATTCAGTCAGGCGGTTGTGTTCCACAATGAACGGAACCGACATTTCCGGTCTGACCTTTACGTTAAATATCACCCTATCAAACATAGCATTCCCATATAAAGAGACACAGCACAGCAAACAGAAGCACCGGAAAACCGTTATATCTGATTGAATGACGGTTCGATACGGCGCCATTCGTTCATGTCGTCTTTCTCCTCAAAGTAAAAACGGATTATTGTACCCTCTACTGTATTACTTTCCCTAAACAGTTGCATGATTTCCGTATATTCAGTATCGTTGAAATCCGGCTCCAGCTCATAAAGGCGGGAAATAGATTTATAGTCGAGGTCTCCGTATTCATTACGCTGCAAAAGAGACATAGCCAGCTTGTAAATAGGATTGCTCTCACTGTCACCGCGTTGTTTTATCCAATCGCTCAGGTAATCAATCAGGCGTTTTTCGGCAATGTCGGCACGTTCATCGAAACGCTTTACCCGGTTTCCCTTCACTTGTATGCGGAACGTGTCGTTATTTACTGTAAACCCCAATTGTTCATCACGTTTTAGTTCTCCATACTCTTTCAGGGTATTATAATAGGTTTCGGCCTCATCGCGAAGCCAGCGTTTGAACGTTTGACCGTCTTTTACGTACTTGCGCAACCTCTTTTCTACAGAGGATATAAAACGGGCACGTATTCTTTGGTAATTCTTGCGTTTGGCGGTTTCTTCCTGCTTCTTTTTGGCCGACAAGGCACGTAAAAGGGAATCACGCTCTTTTGTCGATAGCTTATCTATATCCATAATACCAATATTTTTTAAATGAACTATCCGTTAACAGCCCTCAAAGCCTCATCTATGGCCTTTTTTGTATAATAAATACGGGTTCCTATTTTACGGGATTTTATTATGCCGGCTTTAGCCCATGTATCCAACGTTACAAGAGACACGCCTAACATGTCGGCGGCTTCTTTACGTTTATACAAGCCATCTTTGGATTCGCATTCTGTCGGAGTGGATATAGGTAGTATATTTGCCAGCTTTTCATCCAGCAGGCGGGAAAGTACCTTTTCTACGTCATTCATTGTACACTGCTGAATGAGTAAGGCATTAGAAGATAAAGTTTTTGCATCCATAACAATTCTGTTTTTTATTATCATGGATGCAAAAATATAGGCTTTTTTTTGAAAAAAATAGCGTGTAACGTGACACATTTCATGGGGTGAACGTGACACATTTCAAGGTTAACCCTGCGTTATCTTCCCGTTTTCATATTTTAATCCGATAAGGGAGCATTTTTCTTTGATACTATCTATGTTTTCGCTTGAAAGATTACCATAAAAACCGCGCTGTCTTATATTATTAGAGGTACCCCCACAAAGCCAAGAGATAAACGAAGCGAAGCTTTTATTATCCGGAATACCAAAACTCCCGGCACGTAATAAGGCTGTTAAAACATCGCATTGAACCCTTGCTGTAGCGCCAGCCGGGGCCTTTCTGGGTTCACCCTGTGTATTATTGCACAAATCTGTATCCTCTGTTTCTTCCAAACCAAACATACGCCAGTCTAAGCCGGCTATATCAGGTACCCCAGCCGGCAATAATTCCAGGTATTCGTACATAAGATATTGATATGTTACCTTTGACAATGATTTATCCAATATCTTTTTTATATCTATATCATAATCAATAAAAATAACATATAATTCGCAAAGAAATTTCCACCCGCTAAATAGGACAAACATCTTTTTGGAGTATATTATTCTATTCGCACTTTCCATAGGAAGAAAAGGAAATGTACCCGTTTTTTGTATACCGGATGCCACCGCTGATAAAAAATCGCTAACCTTAAAATGCCTGCAATATAATATAGGAGTAAACCTGCGTATGATTTTCGTTGCAAGTATATTGCGTTGCTCCTGATTTGACTGTAAAAATATACTATCTACGGTTTTGGCAAGGTCGGTAGGATATTGTTCATAAAAAAGAATAAATTGGCTACCTTTTATACACATTTCATCGAGAACCTGGCCTATAGGAACATTCGATTCGCAAAACTCATTCTCCGTTCTGCTTATAACCTTATTGGGGTATGATAGTTTAAAATATTCGCACATGAATTTAAGACTGTCGCAACAATCATAGATAAAGTTTTCTACACTCTCAAAATTGAAATTATATCTCATCACACTATTTTTAATAAGTTACCGTTCTTTCTCCAATGCTCCATGAGAAGTTTTGCATGTTCTTCTTTCGTCACTTTGATATATTTCAAAAAACTACTTTCAGTCTTATGCCCGGTAATCCTCATTATGCTGATACTTGGGAAACCGGATTTATACAAATTGGTTGCAAAACTTCTTCGGGCTGTATGTGAGGAAACGAGCTGCCACTTTTCATAAATAGTAGTTTGCTTTTTGCCACCTTTGGTTATTGATTTCATTACATGTTCCATCAGTCCGGCTTCCCTACATACATCTTTCAAATTATCATTGAATTTCTGATTGCTTATATTGCCTGGAAGATTGCCGTTATACTTCTCCCAAATACGTAAGAATACCGGATGCAAAGGGATGGTTACAAACTCATTCGTTTTCTGTTGTTGAATGGTTATCATCCCGTCTTTTATATTTTCTTCTCTGATACGTGTAAAATCAGAGAACCGTAAGCCGGTGTAACAACCAATGAGAAACAAGTCCCGTGTCCGTTCCAACCGGGGAGAATGCGAAAAATCAAAGGACGCAAGTATATCGAGTTCATTCTCACTCAAAGCAACAGACTGGCTCTCCTCTGATACATTTTTGAATAGTTGATATTTAGTGTTATCTGTTAGTTCCTGCTCATTGGCCGCTTTCATTACAGCCTTAAGACTTACTGTTTTGTGCCAAATTGTATTAGTGCTCAAACCAAGCTCCTGCAGGAAAGCAACAAAATCATTGAAAAAAGACTGATTTATACTCCGGAACTCCAACCGTATTCTCCTTTTCTTCTCGTATTCTTGAATGTAGTAATAGGTACGGGCATACTCGCGTTTGGTCTTATAGTCGATAGTCTGGCCGCCTCTACGGGGGCTTACCCTGGTATCACATAACCGGATAAATTCTTCAAAGAACGAATGAAAATCATGTGCGGCCGCAACTTTCTTTCCGAAGTGAATATCAAGGAAATTTCTAAGGCTGTCTTTAGTAACAGGCTCGCCCTTTGTCGTTGATTCCGCAATGAAAGTGATTATTTTCCCTTCAATACTTTTAAGGGCTGCGTTAATCTCGTCCTTATTGACACAATACTTTGAGTTTTTAACACACTCTTTCTTTTCATCCCAAAACAAAGGTTCTATTTTCAATGGTGTAGCATACATAAGCTTTTCATTTCTGCCAAAACGGGAAGTTATGTATATGGTTTGCTCATTGTCGGAATCTGTATCACGAATGAGAAATTTTACATTTGCCATATTTTATACTTTTAAATCCGAAATCAAAGATACATGATTAGCGGAACAAAAACTACATTTGTTCCGTTTTTGTTCCGCAAAATCTTTGTTTTATTTATTTTGTCTTTGTTTCTCTTTGCTTACACTATTCATATAACATTCTGATAATCACACAATTTAAATAAGAAACGACAAAAATAAAAAAAAGTAGAAAAAGCGGGGTGCAAGTCGCCTCATTCCGACACGAAAAAACCACTGTAAAAGCAGTGGTTTTTTATTTATATTATCACCCGCAACATCAGATATAAGGTTCCTTTGGCAGTACCTTGCAACACTATCTCGAACCGCTCCCCACTGCGGAATCTTCTTTACTTGTGCACTGAGCTGCCAGATAAAGGTAAAGAGGTAAAGCATGCAAAAGGCAAATCTCTTGAAATGTTCCATAATCTTTTATTTAAAATACGGTTTCATCGTTGAAGCGTAATGCCCATTATTCCTATCACCACCTCATTGGAGAGTGTCTCCAGTACAAGATGCGAAAGCTTTTTCCCTGCATTCAACGGCATTTCCAACAGTACGGCGGCACCACCGTCCACCTCGCGAGACACTCCGGTAAAGCCAAGTTCCTCACCGAAATTATTGCTCAGTTCACCGGTCTTCAGACGCAGGCGATAGAGAGACGGTGCATGACGATTAAAAGACTTTCCATCTTCAAAGAATATCTGTTCGATGGGCGGCCAGTTGTCCGGATTTACCAAAGACAAGGTGTCGCAAGTACCGTCTTCATAATACACACGGATTACGCCATTGTCGATATGGCACTGCATGTGGTTAGTACTGCCTGCCATTAGTAAATAGGCACGGGAAGCCTTGCCTTGCAGGGGAATTTGCAGACTGTCCGGATAATTGTCCCAAAGAGAGGTGAAAGCAATGTTATGCCCTTCGGCAGGAGTACGGAAAGGTATCCCGAGCTTTGTCTCCAACAAGCCTTTACGCACAGCGGCACGCAAACCCGAATCATCTATATCTGCTGTCTTCAGCGGATGACACCACTCGCCTATTCCCTGTTTGGGCAACTGCAATGTGGTGTACGGAGAACGTGGCGACAGGTATTCATTGCGGAAAATATCCGTTACATTCGCATTGAACACTTTCTGCATATCGACAGGAGTGCATCGGGCTGAATCGACTGCTTTAAAATCACCTGCCGGAACAGGTTTCTTACCCTTATCGGATACCGGGTGCTCTACCGGCGCCCACCATTTCATCTGTCCCTGTTCCATAGCAATGAAACTGACGGGGCCCGCCTTACGGACGCGAGTTGCAGGATAAGCGTCGACAGAAGCAGGAGCTTCAAGCAACTCTCCTTCCCAAGCAACATTGATTGTTACCTCCTCACCGGAAGCAGCAGGAACGGAAACGGAAAGCATGGGCCGTCCAACTGAATTTTCAACCAGTCTCCACGCTGCATTCTGGCCGTTTACCATCAAACGCGCCACAGCCGAACGACGTGCAGGGAATTGCAATTCCAGATTCCGTACGGCAGGCAAACGGTGTGTAACGGTATAAAGCGAACAGTCGCGGGAAGAATACTTACCGGTAGCCGCTTCGCCCGCTTTAAAGTCAAAGTCGATATCCGGCGTATGCAGTGAAGCATACTCCCACTCTTCCGGGAAACCGGGTTTTATCAGCAGACGACCGTTCAAAGCATCGGGCAAGATTCCGTAAAGCCCCTGAATCAATGCGCGGGAAGCCACTCCGATAGGGTCGCCGAAGTCGCGGTAACATTCGCCCCGGGCAGCATCATAGAAACTTATCTGCCCGAAATTGCCCGGACTATCGCCCAGGTACATGCCGTCCAGAACAGAACTTTTCAGCAATTTGAAGCCTGCCTCTCTGCGTCCTGCCTGAAAATAAGCGAGCGACGTGTGCATCACTTCGGCAAAGGCCACATTGTTAATGCTCCATAAATACGGCATCCAGTCGGTAGTGGCCACAGTGGCATACTTTCCGGCATTGACGACAGCACCCGCTGCCTTCAACTGTTCCTGCCAATGAGCGTACGGGCCTGCATTGACAGGCAAAGCAGCATCGGCGGCAAGCACGTCATCCGAAGTCACGACAGGAATATGAGGAATTTCACGGTCTATGTAACTTGTGGCAAGATATGCCTGAAACGAATCGGCCACATCGCTGTCGAGAGCGTGATAGACGGTCCATACGGCAGCATCTTCATGCAGACGGCGATGGCCCATGAAATCTTGGAATTCCGCCCAATGTCCTCTCTCCGGCAACCAGAGACGGGTGTTGAGCGCTTTCAATATCTTATCGGCCTCTTCCCGATAGGGTGTGGGGTCTTCGCCTATCTTCTCAGCAATCAGTGCAGCCAGTTTATTGCCGCGATAGTTATAGGCAGAGCTGTGCGTAACGGCGCCACTGTTATAATACAGCGCATCGCTTGCCCAAATGCAGGCGTAGGCATCGTACAAGCCGTCGTTGTCCGGGTCGAAGTTGCGTTTTTCCCAAGCAAGATGCAGTGTCAGCAACGGCCACATGCGGCGGGCATACTCAAGGTCGCCCGTCCAGTTGAAGTGCCACAACAGTTCGTCTATGTAACAGAGATTCATGTCATAATGGTGCATCTGATTGTTACGGCGAGGATTGCGGCAGATATATCCGTTGCTGTATTGCGGCGTTCCCCATATCTTGGCCGAACGTGCAAGCGCAAGGGCAGAATCCTGTGCCGGATGCGAAATCGTATTGGGAACTTCGGTCACCTGACTGGCAGCATAGTTGTCAAAATGAGTGCGTGCGCGGTCGTGCCAGCCCAACACATCGCCTACGTATGCGGCACGCCAGCCGCTCAACGGCATACGCCAGCCGACAGCTCCATGCAGCCACACGCCCTCTTCCCCCCAGATACCGTCGGCAGCAACAGCAAGTGCACCGCCAAGCGTATTGAAATAAGGATCGGGAGTAGTGATTCTGATGCGTTCGGCCAGTTCACGGCAAGCCTTTTGAAGGGCAAGATACTGTACACCACCATCCCGTATTTCCTTCAGTTCATTACCGGAAATGCCCACATACAAATGCCCGTCGGCCGGAAAGCGGCATTTCAGTGTTTGCAGCACTGTGCCGTCTTCTGCCGGCTCAAAACATCCCGGAGGGTCTGCCCCCATATCTCCGCTACGGGAAAGCTTCTTCCGGCGGATGGGCGAATTCAACACTTCCAGCTCGCAGCCGGCAGGCAACTCACCGGAAAGCTCCCAAACGGCCATCTCTTCCGTAAGACTTGCCAATACGGAAACTTTCAGGCTGCAATTTTCTCCCCATGCCTTGTCTTTCAAGGCATACGTACGCGTACCCGGATTATAACGCGCCTCGCACCAATCGGTTTCTTCCAACGGTGTAACCGTACCGTCCGGCAGATGCAAGCGAAAACGGATATTACGGCAGTCGTTCTTGACATACGTGGCAAATATCGGACGGTCGCCGGTTTCCAGGCGCCATGCCGTATGTCCGCCATACAAAGCACGTGTGTAGCGGTTCTTGCCGTTGACGCAGACAAACTCTTCACCGGACGGCAAGTATTGCAACATACGGGGAGCTCCCCGCTTATGGTCATTGTAGGAAGTGGATTCTATCAAATCACCTGCTTTCTTCGGAGTTTTAGACGAAGAAGCATATTGCGCGTAAGCCCCCAAAGGGATAAACAGAGTAAAAATAATTGCAAAAACAGAAATACGGTTCATAAGGTTTTATTTAATTCAAAGGATGAAGGCATAACTGAAAGCCATTCACTATACGATTGAAATACATTCAGTATACGACTGAACCTATATCAGTCGTATACTGAATGCACCCCTTCTGCAAGCTATTCAGAAAAGGGGTAGTACGGAGTAGTCCCAGATTAGTTATATATAATAATATTTATATACAAAGAGGCAATTATGGCATCGGCTTCAATCCTTCCCAACGCACATCCCATGTACCGTCTTGCGGGAAACCGGGATTCTTCATCTCACACCCATCCCAACCGGCACACATCAGCGCTACGGCAGTCAGCAAGCCGCCATTGCCCGGCAGGTAGCAACGCAGACGTCCGTCCTGATAATTGTGTCCGTTCAACAAGTAAGTATTGGTGCGCTTATCCATCAGCAAGGCACCTACAGCCTTTTCGGGCTCACCCAACCGAGTGGCATTCATAGCGGTCATCGGGTAATCCCAGCCCCATGTCTTGCCCCAGTTCCAGTTGTCCCACACCCAATGAAGCGTATTCTTCATATAGTCAGCACGTATCAGCTTGTTCATCGGCAGGATACCCACAGAGCCAAGCACTGCCATGTGGTCGCTGGTGAAACGGATATCCTTGTAAGTATCCACTGCATTTTCGGCAGCCAGATAAAGGCAGTCTTCATTATAGGCCAGCGGAGAGAGTTTGTCTATCATCTCATCCCATTCCAGATTACGCTTTTCACCGGCACGTTCACGCCACTGCTGAGCCACATTCATGGCATAATGCCAGTAAGAGAGTTCGAACGGCGGATTGATGGTAGTAGCCGCACGCAATGTTTCTTGTGCGGGAATAGCGCCTTTCAGGATAAAACGTCCATGGAATTCATCGTAAGTGGCGAAAGAATACATGAACTTTGCAGTTTCCTGCACCAGATGATTGTATTTCTTAATCACCTCATCCGAAGGATTGGCACGGTAAACGAGTTCGGCCAAATAGATAAAATGCGGTTGCTGCCAAATCAGGAAACTGCCTACATTAGACGGAGCTTCCGTTCCGCTGGGATCGGTCATTTTCATCCAACGCACTCCGTCGAATCCCTGACGGCGGGCTATCTCACGGGCAACAGGTTCTACCGTTTCGTACCAGCCGAGTGTGCGGTCCAGCAATTCGGGATGCCCCCAAAGTGCCTGCCAAGCCTGATGCCACCATATCATTTCGAGGTGGAACTTGCCAAACCATGAATTGTAGGTCAGTCCTGTTTCCTGCGGCGGAACACTGCCTGCCGACTGAATGGCGAGCAGGTATTGGCTCAATACGACACGGCGTTCCAGTTCTTTGGCACGCGGGTCGGTACAATGTGAGAAGTCTACAGCCGCACCGTTCTTCCAGAAATTGTTCCAATAGCTGTTGCCGGCTGCCAGAGTTTCGGCGAAAGTAGGCAGAGTATCGGCAGATGTATAGACAGCCGGTTCACTCTCGAATACAGTTCCGGGAAAAGCAGACGTAAACTTGCAAGAAAAAGCGAGTTTATCTTCCGCCGGTGTCAGTACAAAATAGTTTGCAGACTTCTCCTTGAGGGAAGCTTTTCCTTCCCAACGCAGAGATACATAATAAACGGTAGAATCGAGTGTACGTTTGAGAACTGCACTTTGCGCATTCTCAAAGACTATATCTGTAGTGTGTTTGTTGTTGGCATCCCAATTGCAGGCATCATCGGCATGAGCGCCCGTAGGGTATGGAAAATGCAGTTTCACCCCAGCACGTGCCGGACTGGTGATACTGGCTGAAATCATGTCCATTTGCGGATGACATACGGTCTGTACATCAAAGGCGTTACCTTTCAGTGTGAAGTGACTGTTGATGACACCGTTCCACATATCCAATGTCTGGACAATATCGGTAATGTCAGAAGTCTTCACATCATCGCCCAACTCCAGTCCCACGATACCCAAATGCAGGCGATGAGGGTTCATGCGATACCAATTGGAAGCTTCTTTCTGACGTCCGTCTTCTTTAAACTGACAAGCGTATATTTCTTTATGTCCACGACCGAAATCGTGTTCTTTCAAGTATTCTTCCGGTTTGTATTTATTGGGATTACCGAAACTATGCCAGCCCCATTGACTTTGCGTACCCAATGGCACGCCTTTCTTATATACTGAAGGAAAAGTCTGTAGACCGGTAGCATCCACAGTAAAGGCAAACTCACCGTTGCCGACCGACAACGACGCCAACGAATCAAACGAAGATACCTGAGGGTTGTTACGGGCAACCAGCGCCTCACGATCTATCGGCGCTTGCTTTTCCGAACCGCAAGCTGCCAAGACGACTGCAAGTAGAGAATAAAACAGTTTTTTCATGGTATTTTTAGTGTAAGTAATATATCTCATAGTTGTGAACGAAGCAAAGATAACGCATTTCCGCCAAACCGATTCTGTCCGGTTTGGCGGAAATGCTAAGAGAAATGATTATCGGGCATACACTGCCCAAGCTGTCACAGAAAGTCAAATGCCAACTCCAGTTTCAATCCCTCATCCCCTTTTTTGATACGGATAGTTCCAGGCTGACTCTGCGGCCCGTGCTGACTTATCGGCTTGAAAGAGCGAATGGCGGGAATATCCAATAAGAAAGAAAGATCCCCGGCCGGAAAGTCCGGCATTGTATGGATACCATCCTGACGCCCACGAGGTTCATCCGGAGTGAATACACGAAAGAACACTCCGTCCGTAGCCGCATAGACGGTAAAAGCATTCTGCTTGCCTTGAATTGTGGCCCAATAAAGATTGGCGTGATACCCTTTAAATTCCGGATAGACCAGTTTGTCCGCACTCTCTCCGGTAACAGTATTATTAAAGTCTTTCTGCCAGATACCGTAATTCGTGCCCGGAATACGGTTCTTCCACACACGGTAAGGACCGCGCCCCAACCAACGCATACCTGTACATTCGCTTTCAGGATAAGAGAAGGTAAACCCGAAGTTAAGTATGGCATTATCCGTAAAAGCATCATCAAAGCCACCACCGCCCGATGCCCGGTTCAGCAATACGGCATCCATCTTCAACAGCCCGTCCGGACGCAAACGCCACACAACGGAATCCGCTCCGCCCCGATAACGGGCACAAAGGACAGCATCACCTCTCTGCTCCATACGAGCGGAAAGAGACACCAGTTTCATTTGCATTCCTACAGGCAGCGGACCGTCTTTCAACGGAATTATCCGGTTGTCTTTCTTCCGCAATACAGAATATATGGTAGCATCGTTTCGGCGAAAGGATATGTCCACCCAATCGGAACACAACGTTATTAAAGAATCAGCCTCGTTCACACAACAACCTTTTCCTGTTCTTTTCAAAGAAGCCAGTTGCCCTTCAAAATAGCTTTTCGCAAAACTGATGGGATACGTACGTGTACACACGCTCTTTCCATCCAGTCCTATAGCCTCCAATTCCAAAACATCTCCCTTAGAGAAGAATTTTTCCCGGATTTCCGGATTCTCCCATGCAGCTATACAGGCATATCCGGTTTCACCCGGTTCCAAAGCAGGCAAATTCACCCGGCCGCTGTCTACTGTGCATCCCTCTGCCCGGCTCTGTAGCGGGGAAGGATAGGAAAGGACGCGATAGCGCATGGAACACTCCTTCAAATTAGTAAACAGATAACGGTTCTCCACTAAAAAACGACCATTGAAAGAAGGCGTTAGCTGGAGAGGCTTTATCTTTATAGGCGACCATATTTCCCGTACGGAATAGAAACTGCCTTCTTTCTCCCGATAAGGACCTACAATACCGTCAGGCGCATTATAATCTTCACTGTCCAAAATGCCGTTACAGTCTGTCCGGCGTACAGCTTCATCGCTATATGCCCATAAAAAACCTCCGGCAAACAAAGGGTGTGCCGTATATCGCGCCCAGAAATCCTCCAGTCCGGCTCCATGTCCCTGGTCGTACAGACCATGCATAAACTCTGTCGGCATGAAAACCTTATATCCGTTGGTGAAACGGCCTACACCGGTCAGGTAAGCCGGGTAATGGTGTGTATCCAATTCATCAAAGTCCGCCCAAGGATGAATGACATGACGGCGTTGCGGATCATAACGGTAGAACAGTTTGTCCGTAGCTATATTCCACCCGCCTTCATTTCCATTGCTCCAAAGTACGATACATGGATGATTTACATCCCTTGCTATCATTTCTTTTACCAACTTGCTGCCTGTAACAGTGTCGTAAGCATTCTGCCAGCCCGCAAGTTCATCAATATAGAGCAATCCCAACGAATCACAAGCATCCAGAAAATGCTCATCGGGTGGATAATGGGAACGCACGGCATTCATATTCATTTCTTTAATGAGCAGAGCATCTTGAATGCTGAGTTCCTTATTGGTGGTACGCCCGCCATCGGGGTGAAAAGAATGACGGTTTATGCCTTTCATCACCAGTTTCGTACCATTCAGATAAACACCGTCGCGTGGACGAAAGTCAACGGTACGGAATCCGACGCGGACAGATGTCCGGTGTAAAGCCTCCCCTTCTTCATTCCGCAAGGTAACAATGAGATTGTAAAGCCGAGGTTTTTCCGGAGTCCAAGGTTCTACATTTTTCCAAATATGAGCAAACACACTGTCATGCCCCACTTCCCACATCCGAACCTCCGAACAAACGTCCGTTCCATCCAAAGGATGTAAAGCTGCCGTTAATTTTTCCTTGCCTTTCACTCCTTTCAACTCGGTATAAAGCTGCATTTCCCCATCCATTTTCGCATCCACTGCAATATGTTCGATACGTATCTGAGGTTTGGCTTCTAACCATACAGGACGGTAAATCCCCCCAAACAACCACCAGTCCGCCTTACGTTCGGCCGCATTCACCGACTTATTTCCGGAATGTTTTTTTACCCGTACTTCCAGCTTATTGGCAGCACCATATTTCAACAAAGAAGTTATGTCATAGGAAAAACGATAAAATCCGCCCCGATGCTTGGCCACGATGTCCATGGCAATCTTGCACAGATAAAGGTTGGTACCGATACCTGCCGTGGCCGTGATGCCCGTCTGCTTCAGGACATGGCGGATCATCGTCATGGCCAGTTCGTGTGCCGTCATGCGGTAGGTCAGCAGATACGAAGTCACATCGATGAAGACCTCGTCGATGCTGTACACATGAATATCCTCCGGTGCGATATACTTCAGGTAAATCTCATAGATCCGCCGGCTGTATTCGATGTAATAAGCCATCCGGGGCGGAGCCACGATGTAATCCACCTCCCAGTCGGGATGCTGTTCCAACGCCCGGGCATCGCAGGACTTGCCGGATAGGCGGTGTGAAAAACTGCGGTACCACCGCTGCCGGTTCACCTCCCGCACCCGCTGCACCACCTCGAACAGACGGGCACGGCCACCGACGCCGTAAGCTTTCAGCGAGGGTGTGACCGCCAGGCAGATGGTCTTCTCCGTGCGCGAAGCATCGGCCACGACGAGATTGGTGGTGAGCGGATCCAATCCTCTCTCCACACACTCCACCGAAGCGAAGAACGACTTCAGGTCGATAGCTATATAGGTGCGCTGCGTAGGATTCATCAGACAGTTACGTTACATATCTTCCAGGGTTAGACATTCCGTTTGGATGTCGTACTTGTGAAGAACCTTGTTCCGCAAGGTTTCTACCTTTATGGCAAAATCATCCGGCTTGAAGTTCTTCCGCTGCCGTTTGACTTCTGCCACCAGAGCTTTTCGGTCTTCGACATAAAGGCCGACAATATCGATTTCGCAAGCCTCCTTTCCTTTCTTGGCCTGCCACCAGGAGCCTATATCCATGAAGTTGCAGCTTTCCATCATTTGCTGACGGAAATACTGCTCCAGTGTAGATCCGGAATAGGTAGGATAGTCATTCTTGATGAGCTGTCCCAACTGTTCGAAGTTCTCCATCTCGACAAGCCGGTGATACTTGACGAAATAACGGAACCAGAAGCGCAGGAAGAGGTCTGAGATTTCAAACCGGACCGTCTGCGAGCCTTCCTTAGCCAGAATGGGACGTTTTCTGACAATGAGTTCGTAGTCTTCTTCGAGCTTCTTGAGATGACCGGCAATGACCATATCCCCCATGTTCTGCTCGATTTCTGCGGTCGTATTCCGTCCGTTGGCAATGTCAGCCAGTATGGCAAAATAATTGCCATACTTCTTCCCGAACTCCTGAATGAGCAATGCCTTGCCCTCATTTAGGAACGGGGAATCTGATTGCACGATGTAATCCACCATGCTTTCCATATCCGTGCAACCCTTCTGCATGAAGAGGTCGATATATTTGGGTACTCCTCCGGTGAAGGTGTAAAGCGCCAGAAGATCTTCATTCGTATAGTCAGGCTTGTGGTCATGAAGAATCTCCTTCAGTACGGAAGTAGAGAACGGACGCAGCTTGATGATGCTGTCACACCGTCCGTATAGCGGTTCGCGGGCATCCATAAAAATCTGGTTCATCAGCGTATAAACCGAACCGCTGGCCACGAAATTGATAAACGTGGAGTCTTTGTAGCGATCCCATATATCCTGCATCTTGCTGTAAACAGAGGGATTGATATAGAAGAACTCCTGGAACTCATCGATGACCAGGTTATACCTTTCCGTCTTTCCGGCACGCATCAGCATCTCGAAGACATCTGCAAAGGAATCGATGGATTCAGGAATGAAGATATTCGATAGAACCGAATTGATGTGCTGAGCGAAGCCACGGCAAAGCATAGCTTCATTGCTCCGGCTCACAAACAGATAGACCGTCGGACTCTCTTCGCAGCTTTTCAGGATAAGCTTCGTCTTTCCGATACGGCGACGACCGGTCAATACGGTCATCTGTGAATGCTGGGTGAAGGCTATCTGACGAGTCTTCTCCAGCAAGGCCAGTTCCTTTTCTCTATTGTAAAATTTCATAAGCAGCTCGGATAGGGTGATTCTTTAATACAATATACAAAACTTATAGCCGTAAGTCTTACAGCTGTAAGTTTTGCAAAAATACAGAATCTATAAAGAATAAGCAAGAATATACCATTCTTTATCGATTACAATCGATAAAGAATCTGGCAATCACTGGTATTGATGTCGTGCGAGACAGATTGCTCAATAGGAATGATGCATCCCGATTGCAATGCAACTAACAAAGTTGTGACTAACTCAGATTTGCGGGAAATAGTTAAATTTGCGAGAAATCGGATAAAGTCTAGTATTTCATCAAAAACAGCTCATGTTTTCAGGATGTAAGTGACTCAACCCTATCAAGTTCTGTGCAACATACTGATTCGATTTCTTCAATGATTTCCATACAGCGCTTTCTGCTTATACGGATGCCGGTGCCGGCCGCGATGACATCCTCCAGGCAAGGACGGCCCGAATACTTGACAGACGTTGCATGTTCGCCTCTGGTTCCCTGCGGGGAGTAGGTAATATCGTAGGCAGGAGCCAGTCTCCACTGACCGTTTTCGCAGAGGAAACTGAAGTTTTTGGCATGGTCGTCTTTGTTGATGCAGACGATGTTGAAGACCATCCTTCGGAACATCTGCTCCACCTGTACCGGATCCTGAGTCAGGTAACCGGTCAGTGCAAGTAGGTTTACATAATCTATGCTCTGGGTGCGAAAATCAATCTGCAGGAGGGCTGCCGCTGTCAGTGTATGGATACGCCGATCTTTTTGGATATCGAACCTTTGGATGCAGAAGTAGCTGTCATGGATCAGACGGATTTCCGGGATGTCGATGCCGCATTTCTGTGCGGTCTTCATGTAATGATATTCAACCTTGCCTATATCCAAAGGATCGTAGACATGCCGGAACTTGACTATCCAGTCTGTACCGTCAGCATCCTTAAACACCGCCTTGGGTCTTGCCCCACCTGAATTTCGGCTGTTGTAGTATAGGAAAGAGGCATCCGCATCACTCTTCTCGGAGAGCACATCAAGCGCTTTGAGCTGAAGCTCGTCGAAGTCTATGTCTGTAAGGTTTGAAGTCTGTTCTTGGGAAACTTCCGGTTGGTAACAAAGTGCTCCCATTCCGGACTGACCTACCAGAGACAGCCTTTGAAGAGGAGAAAGTTCCCCCAATGAGCTACCTTCACGGCGAAGCATTCTGTCAAGCAGATAAAGACCATAGCCATCTGGCATACTGTCCTCAAACGCTGCAAATCCTCCACCCAAACTTCTTTCTTTGGAGTAAATCAATCCGGTCTGGAATGGCAATTCCCATGGAGATATCGAGAAACCATCGGCCATCCACTCTTTGTCGTATTCAAACACACATCGGTCTCTCTCCGGTGTCATCTGCAAAGTGCCTACTGTACGTCCCGCTAATGAAACGGTTATTTTTAGAATATCTTTCATCGTCCTCTTTGTCTTCTTTGGTTTTTGTTGATTGTCTCCAGCTCCTCTCCGGTGCTGAACTTGCTTCTGCCTAGGATGGCACTCATTTCATCAAACCAATCGAATTCAACCACCAGTTTCAGAAATGCCTCCAGCGAAATCTTTCCCTTGGTCTCAAACCGTTCGAGTGTCGGTTCCGGAATACCTGTCCTTTCAGAAAGACTGCGTCTGCTCAGTCCCTTATCCAGTCTGCGTTTGCGTGCGTTCTCGGCTAGTATTTTAGCCAAACGCTCCGGATTTTTATCGAAAATATCAAAACTATATTTCATAATATATTATGCGATATATAATATTTTTCTACTTAGTTCATATTATAATATGCCAAATATACTAATTAACGAGATTATAAGCAAACATCTTTGTATGATTTCATCCTATGTGATATTATCAGTCAAAAACGAATAAGTTACTTAGCCAGGTGACAACCAGTGACAACCGATTCCCATTTTCTTAGGGATGGAAGCATATCAAACAGCATTCATACCATACTACAAGGAAACAAAAAAAGTATGTCAACGCCTACTGGGAGTGATATGCTCTTCCTTCAAATAATTGTAGATTGTCTGAATGGATTTGATGCCGGTAATATTCATGATATCCTTGATGGAGGTACCAGCCTTATACATGGTAATGACTGCTTCCTTCTTGGGTTTCTTCATCTTGGTTCCAGCCTGACGGCCAAACTTCACACCCCGCTTCTGGGCAGCTTCGATGCCTGCCTTGCATCCCTCCAGAATCAGGTTGCGGTTATACTCAGCCAAAGAAGCCAGAATCTGCATGGTAAATCTGCCGACTGCCGTGGATGTGTCGAGATTGTCCTGCAGGGAGACCAGCTTGATGTGACGGCTTTCGAGCTGTGCACAAAGGTCGAGCATTTCCTTGACGGAACGACCCAAACGATCCAAACGGAAAATGACCAAAGTATCTTCCGCACGCAGATAATCCATGCAAGCCTTCAGACCTTCACGATTGAACTCCTTTCCGGAAATTTTGTCCGTGAAGATTCGGATGCATCCGGCCTTGCTGAGTGCATCCTCCTGAGACGAGAGGTTCTGCTCTCTCGTACTGACTCGCGCATATCCTATTTTTTCTCCCATATATCCAAATTAGACTTGATTTTGCAAAGATAGTGTTTTTGGATATAAAAGCAAGGGTTATGCCTATATTAATAAGGTGTAATCCTTGCTGATTCATATCCATGTAAACCTATAGTTTATTTTATTTTAGAAGTATCATTTTCGTAAACATTCACTCTATAACCAGTGTTAGTTTTGTACTCCATTATTCATTATTAGTTTTCATTTTATTTTCTTCTAGATAAATTTCGAATTCAGATAAAAGTTCTCGATGCAAATTTCGTATATTGTGTTTCTTCAATTCATAAGAACAAGTCCCTGCTTCAGGACGCATTCAAGTCGAATACAAAACGGATAATATGAACAGTTTGAGCACATTTTAAACTTTGGAAGTCTTGTTCTCAAGAAAGAAACTTCGTTAATATTAAAAACACTAAAAGAGTTTATATCTGATACAAAATGGTCTTCTGAAAAGTGTTCACACAGACCTATTTGTCCGTTAGGCAATATAGTAACTGACTTCTTATTATCTGCAATACACCTATATAATTTAAATTTCGATGCAGTTCTAACATGGCAAGAAAATCCATTCGTATATAGCAAATTATCTAACACTTCCTTTTGCATAAATAGATGTTTATGATCTTCAATATCGATTTTACTCAATGAATCTAGAAGCAGATGGCTATATATAGAAATAAATCTATTTGAGTTAAACCTTTTCAGCAAGACATTTTTTACAAGATTTATTATATCAGAAATATTGCTCAAATCCACATTTAACCGTATAATCACATTTATACTATTTGACGTAAGAAGATCAATATTATCAAGGACTCTTTGAAATGGATTAATATTTTGATTACACTGAAATTTTTTAACTCTATTATATACGGATTGATTGTATTGCAGCAGGAGATAATATTTTACTATTTACTTATTAATTGTAGATTTATGAAAAAGAATGTATTGGTAGCCCTGTCGGCTATTTTGCTGGGAACGTCTTGTGCGACTACCAGCGTTGTCAATGACCCACTGCCGTCTTATAGCAGGTTTTCTACATCGCACAGCTTTATCCATGGCAAGGCTGATATGACAGCATTTAAACACATCGCTATGGCCAAGTCAACTACCGGTAAAAGTGTCGTCATGGATGATTTCAAGGGGAATATACGGAAGCTGCTGTCGAGTCATTTCGTGGAAATTTCGGCTGACACGATAGACAGTGCGGTAGCACACGGGATTCGCGTCCTGACTCCTTATATAAGTACATCAACAGAAATCGGAGAAGGAGGAAAGAGCAATGTGCTTATCATGCTGTACGATTATAACACGGATGATAATGTGGCTACTATCACGGCAACCAGCCAGGAAACTGACATTGCGGATGAACACACTTTTAAATATCTTTTGAACACAATAAGTAATCTACCACGAAGGTAAGCATTCACCACATTAGAGGGAGGTGATGGAGTGCTGCAATGTATTTCATCAAAATAGTTTTCTGTAAATATTCTGTAGTAATCATGTAATCCTCTAAACCTTCACATATGCCCTTGATCAACTGCCCAAGCGACATTGCTGAATACAACCGAGATTGTTTTTATCATTCTCTTGCGTATAACTCGCCATTTGCCTAATTTTGTATTGAATAATCAAATGCAATGGAAGACTATGAATTCATTACGCTATATTATGTCTATCACATTTTCTTTACTTTCTATGTTGATCTATGCTAATAGAGACATAGATTCTTTACTCCATGTCTTAGACCATGATCTTAGCAATTACAGCAGGTATGAAAATAGGAAAAAACAACGCATAGAAAATTTAAAATCTATCATTGTATCCCCTCTATCTACAGACCGCTATGATCTAAACTTATCCATATACAACGAATACAAAACATACAGTTCAGATTCTGCATTTCATTATCTTTACCAGAATTTATCATTAGCTCAACAATTACAGAATTATCCATGTGAAATAGAAACCTTATTAGAGGAAGTTTATCTGCTTACATGTGTCGGAATGTATTTAGAAGCTAAAGATGTGCTATCAAAGATCAACCGCTCTACCATCCCCCCTTCTCTCCTAGGTAGATATTATATGTATAGCAAACGTCTGTTTTTTGAAACAGGTGTAAGCCTACCCCGAAATAAACACACATCGAAGTATTATAGAAATATAGGACTGACTTATCGTGATTCCATTTTGCAGATATTGCCCCCAACCGACGATGCTTATTTATCAGAAAAAATGTTTCAATCGAAAGAAAAAAGGGACTACTCTAAAGCCATGCACTGGAATGACGAACGTATGAAATCGGCTACGTTCGGAACAGCATTGTATGCCTTGGTTGCTTATGACCGTGCTGGCATCTTAAAGACAATGGGCAAAGATGATGAATCTTTGTATTATCTTATCCTCTCAGCTATTTCAGACGTGCGCTCTGCCATACAGGAACAGTCATCCATCATGCTTTTGGCACAAATTATGTATGAAAGAGGTGATATCAATCGTGCAAATACTTATATTAATTTTTCTTGGAGAGTGACAGAGGCATATAATACTCGCATGAGAAATTGGAGACATATCATACCATATTCTATGATAAATAGTCGTTTCAAAGAAATAATCAGCAAGCAAAATGAAAAACTGCAATCGTATTTATTACTCATTACATTACTGACCTTCCTACTTGGAGTAGCTCTGATTTACGTTTACCGTCAAATGTCAAGACTAAAAGTAGCCAAAGAAAAACAACAGAGTCTAAACAGAGAACTATCTGAAGTGAACAATAAATTAGAGAAAATCAACAACCACTTACAAATGACGAACCTCGAACTTATAGACAGTAATAATATCAAAGAAGTATATATCTCACGTTTTTTCAAGTTATGCTCCACTTATGTTGACCGTATGTACCAATTTCGTAAACAAGTTAACAGAAAGTTGCTTAAAAAAGACTATGCAGATTTGATGAAAATGACAGCATGTGCTAGTGATGTACTTGCCACGGAACAGCAGGAACTCTACGCTCACTTTGACTCAGCATTTTTACACCTGTTCCCCAATTTTGTCACTTCCGTTAACAAACTACTTCTCCCTGAAGAACAATTTATTCTCAAAGAAAGAGAACTGCTAAATACCGAACTTCGTATCTGTGCTTTGATACGTCTAGGGTTTGTTAAAAGTGCGCAGATTGCAGAATTATTACATTACTCACCTACTACGATTTATAATTACCGTACGCGTCTACGAGAGAAAGCTGTATCCCGTGATGTGTTCGAAGAAAAAGTAATGCAAATTCAATAACAGCAATGTTACAACTCGATTACAACAAGACATTAGGTGTTTTTCTGCAAAAGAAACTCTACTACATAGGAATTTGCTTTCTACTTTTTTAGTCACCAAATGGTAATATTATACACTGAAAAACAATCAGTTATGCTGTTTGAAGATTATTAAAATCTACTTGTCTCAATTTCACCGATTTAACGCTTATCTATTATTATTAATTTTACTACTGCAAATGAAAAAAGTATTTGCAGTAGTATAGTTAATCATAAAAAATAACGCTAATGAGAAAAAAACATTTTCCTCCCTTGTTCACCGACAAAGGAACAACGATTAAAAAAATCGTGATGAATTATTGTTGTTGGATACTCCTATTATGTATAGGTAGTATATTTACAGCATGTTCAGATGAAGACCCTGTGAAAAAGAATCCTTATCTTTCCACTAGCACCAGAGCTATGTTGAAAGAAGTGGTAGAAGTAAAAATCTTGAATATCGACAGGAACATTACCGTGCATGTTGACTTTGGGGATGGAACTGTAAAAGAAGGCATAGCTAGTGATGTCATTACTCACCAATACACCAAGAGTGGTGATTACATGATGAATATAATAGCAGGAGAACATAATATCCAGAAGCGAATAAGAATTTATAACTTGCTAGCGTTAAGTGAGGCAATGAAACAATTTAAAGACCCGGACTACAAGACCGTATGGGTAATGACTCACCGAGCACATACAACCGATTTAAGCATTCCGGAAAACTCGATTTCGTCCGTATCAGCAGCCATTAAATCAGGAGCAGAAATAATCGAATGTGATACCCATGTAACAAAAGACGGTGTCGTTGTTGTTTGCCATGATCAAACCATCAATTCAACGACCAATGGAAGCGGTGATATAACGAAAATGACATTCGAGGAAATTCAAAAATATAATTTAAAAGATAGAAATGGCAATCTAACAGACGAAAAGATTCCAACATTGGAAGCCTTTTTAAAAGCCGGTCGCGGAAGAATCTATTTTAATTTAGACTACTCTCCACGAACAGCATCCAGTAAACAAGTGTTTGACATAGTCAGCAAATTAGACATGATTGAGTCTGTATTCTTCTATTGCAACAGTGAACAAAAAGTAAAAGAAATATTAGATTTAGACAAAAATGCACATGCATATCCATGGGTTGGATCACACAAGCCTCTCGTTGGTTTACCAGGAACCTATTTTATCCAAGGAAGTTATTTAACAAATGGCAAGAATACGGATGTATCTAAAGGCATAGCAGATGGAATGATAGTTTCCATAGGCATGCTTGCTTGGACAGGAAGTGAAGTTTCTGAATATGAACTAAACGAAACATACTTAGATGATTTACTATCTGTTTTTCCAGAGGTAAAAATGATTATGACCGATGTTCCTAAAGAACTTATCAAAGCCTTGAAACAACGAGGAAAACGTTAACCCTATGTATCACACAAAACAATACACAGTTATGACTCAAAAATTACATAACCTATATGGCTGCATCTTATTTATTACGCTATCCATTTGGAACGGAGTAGGCCTATATGCAACAAATGCGCAAATACAACAAGACCCCAAAGTAAAAGGTCTTGTCGTAGATGAAAAAGGCGAAGCAATCATCGGTGCCACAATTCAAGTAAGCAATTCACATGAACGAACTGTAACAAATCTTGAGGGTGCATTCACCATTGCAGTCCCTCAAAACGGACAAATTGTCGTTACATATATCGGTTATGAAACACAAGAAATAAAAGTAGGAAAACAAAAGCAGCTGCGAATTATCCTAAAAGAAGAAAATACAGTCTTAAATGAAGTAGTCGTTGTCGGATATGGTACAATGAAACGCAGAGAAATGACTTCCGCTATTTCACACGTCAGTGCAAAAGAACTGAATCAAATATCCAGTTTAGATGCTTCCATGCTTTTACAGGGAAAAGTCTCAAGTGTATCTGTTTCCAACACAGCCTTAGCCAACCCGAATAGTACAGGTAGTATTCAAATACGTGGTATATCCTCCCGTAATGCAAGCCTTAGCCCACTCATTGTCATTGACGGCATTCCGGGAGGAGACTTAACCAACATAAACCCTGCAGACATAGAGTCCATCGACGTTTTAAAAGATGGAGCAGCATCTGCCATTTACGGAACCCGTGGTAGTAATGGTGTTATCTTGGTCAATCTCAAAAAAGGAACGAAAGACGGTCAAATCCATACAACATACAGTTCATCCATAACCTTCAACAAAGTAAAAAATGAACTTGATATTATGAATGCAGAGCAATATCGTGCATATTGCATACCATCCAATCCTTTAAATGACCTAGGATCCTCTACAGACTGGTTTGATGAAATCACCCGCTTAGGTGTCACACACATGCACACTATTACTTTGTCAGGAGGAAACGCCCGTACCAACTACCGATTGACAGCCGACTATCGTAATGCAGAGGGAGTAGATCTCCGTTCCGATCGTCGGGAATATGGAGCACGTGCAAGCATCAACCACACTACCAAGGATGGACTTTTTACGTTTTCAGCCAATATTAGTCCCCGTGATATTAAACGCCAGCTTGCTCCCAATGTATTTACTGGAGCCATACAAAATAATCCAACCATACCTGTGTATGATTCAAAAGAGAAAAACGGCTATTACCGCTTTCCTTCTGGCAGCGGATTATATAACATAGTTGAACGCCTCACAGAAGAGCAAGATGATACCGAAATAGACATATTGGAATGGAACGCTTCTGCGGGAATCAATTTACTTCCGCTTTTCAAACCCCAAAACCCCGACATGGTATTAAAATCCCAAATAACGGTATCACAATACAAAGTTGACAAATTAATAGGAACATTTACCCCCTCGACATACGGACCCAATGTAAATGCGGAAGTTAATGGAAAAGCAAAACGTTCTTTTGCCAAAAGTTCAGATACCAATCTTGAATGGATTACCAATTTTTCTACCCGTATAAAAGAACATCAAATACGTGCTATGGTAGGATATAGCTACATGTATGGTGTCAGTCAGGGATTCAATGCAGAGAACTGGAACTTTGATTCAGACGCTCTGGGATATAACAATTTAGGAGCAGGATTATATGCCTCCATAGAAGGGAAAACGATGATGGGCTCATCTAAGAGCGATCACAAATTGATATCATTCTTCGGACGAGTGAACTACGATTGGAAAGAAAGATATATGCTCACATTCTCTTTACGCCACGAAGGATCATCTCGATTTGGGCAAAACCATAAATGGGGAAACTTCCCGGCTTTTTCACTTGGCTGGCGCATTTCGGATGAAAAATTCATGAAATCCATCTCCTGGATTGACGATTTAAAAATACGCTATGACTATGGAATTACCGGTAATCAGGAAATTGGCAATTACCAATCACTCGCTACCTATCAAGCCTTTGGATGGTATCAATACAACGGAAACAGTTTCCATGTATGGGGGCCAAGTAAAAATGTCAATTCCGAACTCCGGTGGGAACAAGGACGCAACCAAAATATAGGACTTGATTTTTCTTTATTCAAAAGCCGTATCAGCGGTTCGTTCAACTATTACATTCGCAAGCAGGAAGATCTTCTTGGAAACTACAATGTTCCTACCCCTCCCAACTTGTACAGTTCCATATATGCCAATGTAGGAACATTGCGCAACACAGGATTCGAGTTTGACATCACAGCCAACCTCATTAAAGCGAAGGATTTTACATGGAACATGACCATTGTCGGTGCTACAAACAACAATAAATTTGTCAGTTTCTCCAATGACATCTACAAAGGACAGAGTTATTATTCCACTTGTAAAATGTCCAATCCTAACAATCCAGGATACCTGCAACGGATTGAAGAAGGGCAGCGAATCGGTAACTATTTCACCTATCGCTATGCCGGTGTAGACAAAGAAGGAGATTGGATGGTATATAATAAGGATGGGAAAGCCATTCCTGTAGCTGAAGCGACAGAAGAAGATAAGAGTATTACAGGCAATGGTTTACCCAAATTTACAGGATCAATGACCCACAACATTGTTTATAAGAACTTTGATCTGACCCTTGCATTGCGAGGAGCATGCGGATTCGACATTTTTAATGTACACGATTTCTACTATGGTCTTCAGAGTGGAACAACCAACTTGCTGACCTCTGCCTTCTCAAAGAATGCACATATAAAAAAGGGAATCAATATTCTGAGCGATTACTTCATTGAACCCGGAGATTACATAAAAATCGACAACATCACATTAGGATATACGCTCAACTTAAAGAAGAAATACATCGATAAAATTCGTGTTTTTGGCACAGCCAACAATCTATATACATTTACTAAGTTTTCTGGCGTTGATCCTTCAACCTACCAGATTAATGGGTTGACCCCTGGAACATTTGGAGGCAATGCGAATTATTACCCTTCCGCTTTCCAATTCATCTTGGGTTTACAAGTTAATTTTTAAAATAAGAACAGTATGAAAAAATTAAAAGACATAATAAAAGTAGGGCTCATCACAATTACAGCCTGCAGTTTTTCATCGTGTACAGATTTGGGAGAATCCGTATATAGTTCTGTAATGTCCGACAACTATTACAGAAGTAAACAAGACATCATTAATGCCGTTTTTAGACCCTTCGAAGGGATTTATTCCACTGTCAACCAAGCAAACTGGAGCGAAGAATGCTGTGCAGACCAGTTAATCACGCCCAGTCGCGGTACATGGTGGGTTGACGGAGGAGCATGGGCTAAATTTCATCGCCACCAATACGACGACTTAGTAGAAGAACGTTGGAATCAAGAATGGAACAGCATTTATTTAACAATAGCCCAAGCCAACGTTATTCTCGACGACTTAAATCGGCTGTCACCCGATTACTTTGGAATCAGCAGTAAAGAATGGAACGAGTTTAAAGGTCAACTGCGATGCATCCGCTCCTATCAGTACTTGCGCTTACTCAACGCCTACCGTAATGTTGTGTTATGTACGACTTCTGACCAGGCTATCAATAAGCTGCCCGAAAATCAAAAGCAGGTAGAACCGAAAACCCTGTTCAATTTCATAGAAAAAGAATTGACAGATTGCCTAAACATTCTGCCGGCCAAAAACGGACAGTCAGGTAATGGTATACAACAAGGACAGTGCACGAAAGCTTTTGCTGCAGGACTATTAGTACGCTTATACTTAAATGCAGAGAAATGGATAGGTGAAGCCAGATGGAATTCATGTGAAGAAATGTGCACCCGCATCATAAAAGGAGAATTTGGATACTATGAAGTTGGACCAAACTGGTACGAAGCATTTGATTGGAACAATGATACATCCAATGAAGTAATCTTTGCCTTTCCTTCTTCCTACGGAATGAACCACTGGCATATGCTACAAAACCACCGCACTGTATATGGACGTAGCATGCCTTATGGATCTGCCAACTATTTAGATATAGAAGGAGATGGAGAACGAAATCCACAGTTTGCTATTTCTCCAAGTTATGATAATCAAAATCCTCCCCAGTTATTTACATATGAATTGGGTATGGTAACTCAAAAGTTCCTCAAATATCCGGGAGACGTGCGTTACAAACAATACAAAAACACAAGCAGCAAATCACGTGAAGGAATGTTTTTCCTAGAAGGTAAAATACCCAACGCGCGCATGAACGGAGGATATGCTTACGATCCATTTAATCAATATGTGATATACCTTAGAGACCAAGTAGGACGATTTGAATCAAAAGCAGCAGATGGAGTCATTTCCAATCCCAACTATGCAGAATCTAAATATGAAAACGGAGATTTCAACTCAGGGTTCTATTGTGTAAAATATCCATTCTACTCCTTTTCTGGAGGATATTTCGCAGAGTCAGATTATACCATCATGCGATTCCCAGAAATCATATATTCCAAGGCAGAATGTTTACTTCGCTTAAACAGAGTAGCTGAAGCCGGTAAATTGCTCAATAGCGTCCGCAAACGCAACTATAAAAACTTCGATGCAAACATAGCCTATGAGCCAGAAGGAAATGTAAAACTAGATTTAAAAGAGATGCTGGATGAATGGGGACGAGAATTTCTCAATGAGACTCGTCGCCGTACAGACCTCATACGCTTTGGTCGTTTCCAGGAAGAATGGTGGGATAAGCCTCGTGACAAAGATAACCATTATGAAATCTTTCCGATTCCCCAAAAAGTATTGGAGCAAAACAAATATTTAAAACAAAACCCAGGCTATCCTGATATAACTCGCTGATAACAATCAAGACAACAGTTTAACGTTTAAATTAAGAAACAATGAAACGAATGATATATATCCTATCACATTTGGCCATACTAACATGTGCTTTGATCATGAATCAAGCTTGCCAAGAAGATTATGAAATGGTAGATCCCCCTCTAGTAACAGGAACCGATGATTTAGATGAAGAAATCTTAATGCCCGAAGATTTGGAATGCTATTATGTTACTCCGAGCGGAAAGGGATTGTTAGACGGAAGTTCATGGGACAATGCCATGAGTACAGAACTCTTGCGCAATCTACTCAATGCAAGCAGCAATACAGATATTACCATCCAAAATGCCGAAAGACTAGACGGGAAGTATATCTATTTGGCTGCCGGTGAATATGAGTTGGTAAAAAATGATGCAGGAATAAACGTCGATTACACCGGTTGTAAAAACCCTGTAGAGATTTATATCGAAGGCGGTTATGATCCCCAAAGTGCCGGAACCGATCTGAGTAAACGAGACACAAAACGCTTTGTTACATCACTGATTCGAAAGACTGACAGTCATGCTAACAAGACCATCAACTCCGTTTTCCAATTGGGAAATCAGACAAGCCTGCACTTCAATGGTTGCGTGTTTGACGGAAAATACAATAAAGAGGAAAACGGAACAGTGAGAGCATTCTACCCCAATGGAACCAATACCTCATTATACCTGACAGACTGCACCATTAAAAATTTCAATGTGAAAAAAGCAGCAACGACACGTGGTGGAGCTCTCTTTATCAATAAAGGCAATGTCTACATCGATAATGTAGAAATACATAACAACATCGCTGGAGACCGTGGAGGAGCCATAATACTGGCTAACGGAAGTTGTCAACTATTTATGAACGCATGTACTTTGCATGAGAATTCAGTCAAGACCCAATGGAGTACAGCAATTCATACTGGTGGAAAAGCAATCATGTGTATGAACAACACTACCATTTGGGGAGCAGCCGGCAATAATGACAGAAACATTGTTGTAAATGGTGACGGATATTTTCTATTAGCCAACTCCACGATTATAGGAAACGAAAACAACAATTATGGTGTACTTAGAAGTCCCAGCTACCCCGCAGTTCTTGTCAATTCACTATTCTGTAAAGGAAAGGGGACTCGCACCATCTATCTTGACAAGTCTCCCTATCTATCCAAAGGATACAATGTATATCAAGCTGCCGATAAGAATTGGGGAGCCACAGAAAAAGACACCGACTATAGCGATATCAACATGCCCGATCCTACCCTTACAGATGGTGTTTACCAATGGAACGTATCAGATGGAAAGATCAAACATTTTGCCACAGAACAAGAAGTAATTAAAGTTGTAAAAGAGTTTAAAGTAGAAGACAATCCGATAGGTATGCAGTTTCTTGAATGGTGTGGAGAAGCTGCTTTCGGTAAAGATGGACGCGGTCAAATTCGCAATAAAGAGAAAATGCAAGCAGGGGCATACGATGCCGGTCTATAATTAAATCCAATCAGGGGTGTATATTAACACATACGCCCCTTTACATCCAAATAGTTCAATTATGAAAAGATTCATTTTATTATTTATCATATCACTTCTATCTTCTCATTTCTTTGCGCAAAATCATGCAGAAAAAATACGCAGCCAGCTATTATCACGTTCTACAGACAACGTGTTAGTAATAGCCCACAGAGGAGATTGGCGCAATTTTCCAGAAAACTCTTTAGAAGGCATTGAAAATGCCATACAAATGGGAGTCGACATCGTAGAGTTAGATGTACAGCGAACCAAAGATGGCGTGCTTATACTTATGCATGACGAAACACTCAATCGGACAACAACCGGCAAAGGAAAAGTATCGGAAGCAACAATGGATTATCTGTCAAACTTACATCTCCGAAACGGCTGTGCCATCCGAACGAAACATAAAATTCCAACTTTGGAAAAAGCTCTGTTGTTAGCCAAAGGAAAAATTATGATCAATTTAGACAAGGCAGATCGTTACTTCGGAGAAGTGTATTCTTTACTAAAAAAGACAGGTACCACAGCGCAAATTATCATGAAAGGGGGAAAATCAGTAGATGAAGTAAAAAAACAGTATGGAAAGTACCTTCACGATATCATTTACATGCCAATTGTAAACCTTGACAAACCTGATGCAAAGCAGCAAATAGAACAGTTTTGCAACGAAATCAACCCGGTAGCCTTCGAACTTTTGTTTGCAACAGACGGCAATACCTTGCCACAGGAAATCTCCTCCTACCTCAAAGGAAAATCCCTGATTTGGTATAATACACTTTGGGACACAATGGCCGGCGGGCATGATGACGACCTTTCACTATCCAATCCAGATGCAGGCTATGGACATTTGATAAATCAATTAGGAGCACGCCTCATTCAGACCGATCGTCCGGCCTATTTGTTAGATTATCTGCGAAAACGGAATTTACATCATTAATGAATTCAAATTGAATCCATTGAAATAGATGAGACGTAAATAAAAGGAAATTATGAGTAAGACAATAACACTATCATTGATATTATATACATTCATGACAGTAGTAGGATGCACACTATCCGATCATGAAGCCCCCGTATCTGTAACTTGGCACATTAATGTGCCAGACATAAACAAAAGCAATAATATTGAACAGAAATTTGTCATAAAAAACATATCGAATACCATTATTGACGGCGATTGGAGTATTTTTTATTCCCAATTCCCAATGAAATCCTACCTACAGCAATCCAGTATGGCAAAGGTAGAACAAGTAAAAGGAACCTTTCACCGTATCTCTCCAAATAAAAACTACACCCTGCTAAATCCCGGTGATTCCATCGTACTTATTATAAATGGACGAGGTGAAGTTCCTGGATATTCCATGCAACCCGAAGGAGTATATTGGATAAATGGTAGTAAAGGGAGCACGCCATTGCCCATCAAGTTCCACAATCATCCGATACCATTTCTTTTTTCACAAAATGAAAGAGCAAATCAGATATACAAAGAGAATCAACGGATTGAGAAGGCCATACTTGACACGAGCATGATAGAAGTAATTCCTGCAGTCAAACACGCAACATATGCTCCATCCGTATTGAATTTAGCGAATTCGATACATATCATTGCTCATCCAGACTTTCACATAGAAACAAGCATCTTGAAAAACAAACTTTCCACCCTATATGGAATTACAGACGATTCGCTTTCAACTGTTCAGTTAAGGATAGACTATTTACATCAAAAAAAAAATGCTGTCAATGAAGAATACTACGAACTGGATGTTGCAAACAATAAAATCCAGCTCTTAGCAACCACCCCACATGGCATTTTCAATGGCATGCAAACCTTTTTATCTCTCTTGAAAGGCCAAGAATCACCCTATACCATACAATCTGTATTTATTCAAGACTATCCGGACTTTTCCTATAGAGGACATATGCAGGATGTAGCCCGTAACTTTATTGAATTATCTGATTTAAAGAAATTAATAGATATTTTGTCTTCATATAAACTAAACGTCTTTCGTTTCCACTTTTCAGATGACGAAGGATGGCGTTTGCAAATACCCGGCCTGGAGGAGTTGACAGAAATCGCCTCTCACAGAGGACACACCTATAATGAATCCGAATGCCTGTATCCTGCATATAATGGAGATTTTGATTACCAGTCAAAAACTTCCGGCAATGGTTTCTATTCTAGAGACGAATTCATCGACTTACTCCGGTATGCAGCCGACCGTCATGTAGCTATTATACCTGAAATAGAATCACCTGGTCATGCACGTGCTGCAATTGTAGCCATGAAAGCTCGTTATAAAAAGTATCAAGACACAGATCCCATAAAAGCACATGAATATCTGTTACATGACATACATGACACATCTCAGTATGTTTCAGCCCAGGGGTACTCAGACAACGTGATGAACGTAGCTATGCCTTCTACATATCGTTTTATGAAAAAAGTAATCCAAGAGATCCAACTGATGTATAAAGAAGCCGGTGTCCCGCTTCGATCCATCCACATCGGTGGTGATGAAGTAGCAGAAGGAGCTTGGAAAGGTTCGCCTATATGCAAAAATTTCATGTTAGAACATAACATGACCGATGTTCAAGAATTGTCAGATTACTTTATAATGCGAATTGTTGATTTTCTAAAGGAACAAAATATACCCTTTTCTGGATGGCAGGAAATAGCTGCTGGACACGATAAAGATTTTGACAGATATTTGTCAGAAAATGCTCTGGGAATCTCCTGCTGGAAAGCTTCGCCACACAGTCATTCGGATGAATTGGTCTATCAATTTGCTAATAAAGGGTACCCTGTCATTTTGTGTAATGCCAGCAATTTTTATTTTGACTTGGCATATGATAAGCATCCGAACGAACCGGGACACAATTGGAATGGATATGTTGACGAATCAAAATCTTTTTCACTACTTCCCTACAGCATCTACCGTTCCATACGTAATCGACAAGTAGAGAAGGAGAAAACAAGACTTACTGAACAAGGACGTAAAAATATCAAAGGAGTGGAGTCTGCCTTATGGAGCGAAACAATTCGAAATTTTGAACAAGTTGAATATTACTTATTTCCCAAAATTATGGGTCTTTCAGAACGAGGCTGGCATGCTTCACCCCAATGGGAAAACATAACTGGCATTCACGAACAGTACACCTATGAAAAAGATTTATCATTTTATTATCAACGCATATCTCAGAAAGAAATTCCTTATTGGGAAAAAATGGAAGTAAACTACAGACTTCCTTTTCCTGGTTTATATATAGACAATGATGGAATATTGTTTGCCAATAGTTCTATTAAAGGCGGACAAATCCGATATACTACTGATGGAACAGAGCCTACTTTACATTCCAAGTTATGGAACAAACCTGTAAAGTGCAACTCAAATGAAATTAAAGCCAAACTTTTTGTAGGCAAGAAACAAAGCGTCACAATAAGCATCACCAATTCCCATTTGCAGTCAGAAGCAAGTGAAGCAAATATAATCTATACAAACGCCAACCAATTACAATTATTGGGAAAAGCCACTATGGAAGGGAGTTTTTTTCATCGCATTGACACAGTCCGCTACAAAGACTTGCCAAAGTCTGTGAAGAAATTATATGCCCATTCCTCAGGACTTGCCATTGCATTCAAAACAAACAGCACAGTCATAAAAGCAAGGTGGACCATACCCAATAAACGACAGAATACCAACATGACTCCTATTATGCAAAAAGGGCTTGATTTATACATTAAAAAAGAAGGGGAATGGCAATATGCAGGAGTCGGCATTCCCCAGGGAATTCATTCAACTTCTACATTAGCTGAAAACATGGATACGTCAGAAAAAGACTGTATACTATATTTACCTTTATACGATGAAATAACGCATTTAGAAATAGGTGTATCATCAGACGCCTATCTAAAAAAAACAAAGAATCCCTTTAAAGGAAAAATAATTGTCTATGGCTCAAGCATAACCCAGGGAGCATCAGCAAGCAGACCTGGTCTTGCTTATCCGTCACAACTATCCCGCAGCAGTGGATATCAATTTATAAATATGGGATTGAGCGGCAATGGAAAAATGGAAAGTTCTGTAGCCAAAATGTTAGCTGAAATAAAAAACGTGGATGCATTTATTTTAGATTGCATACCCAATCCTACTGCAGATGAAATTCGCGACAGGACAATTCCTTTCGTAAAAACGATCCGTGAAAAATACCCTGACATACCCGTCATATTTATTCAGTCCGTTTTCCGTGAAAAAGGAAACGTAAATAAAACGGTACGCCATAGAGTAAATGAACAAAATAAAGCGATAGAAGAGCAGATAGAAAAACTTCATAAGCTCGGTTATAAGAATTTATATTTAATCAAAGAGAATCATTTTCTTGGAACCGACCATGAAGGTACTGTGGATGGAGTCCATCCCAACGACTTAGGATTTAAAAGAATGGTAAAAGAAATCCAACCTGTCATAACTAATATTCTTCACATCTGATGTGGAAAGCATCCGATAAAGTACTCATAGTGTTTTTCAGAAACTAGAAAACTCGATATTAGCTTCTGTCAAAAGTTAATATCGAGTTTTTTGTTCTTCAACATAAATATGTATGGTTTACTAAGTAACGTGAGTTCGAAATAAAATTAGAAAATAGACAGTTGCCCGTCATTGAACAACTTGACATCAATGGCGGGCTTCTTTTCAAAAAAGCAGTATGCTGCGATAGCCGACAAAGAATTGGCTATAAAGTTACTGAATGAACGGTGTCTGGAATGTTCAATCTGCGCAATGTTCTTCAATTCGTCATTGACTATCTTGTAGATGTGTTTCTCCGGCCGAAACTCCGTTTACAATCACATCCGTATCTGTCATAACCCCATCAAACCACAAACGTATGTTCTTACCTCTCCAATCTTCCGGTACACGAAATGTATGACGATAAATCCCCTCTTCCATACTGGGATTCTTAACCCCTTTCTTCTTATACCAACGCCCGTAGGTATATTCACCAAAACCTTGCAGCTCCCATTGAGAAGGCACTTCTATCTTACTCCACTTCCCGCTGTTCCTACCCTCGGAACAATAAAACTGCCAGGTTACACCATCGCCCAGTCCGGTACCGGAAAGATAACGGCGCTCTGTCTGCTGAGACCATATGCAAAGAGCGGACAATAGTCCTAAAACAGTAAAAAAGATTCTTATATTCATACTTCTTTTATATGGATTTTAATTTTCGAAAATAATAAAATAATCAAAGAAAAAGGCAGTCTGACTTTCACAAGTTAACCGCCCATTTTTCACTAACCCAAATTATAATAATCAATCACTCATCAATAACGAAGGTGCAATACGATTCCTTACTCACCCGGCAATGGCCAATTAGGAGTAGGAATACGCATCGCTTTCATCTCTTTTTCGAACTGTGCTACTTTTTCCGGATATTTATTTGCCAGATTGACAGACTCCGTCATATCCTCTTTTATGTTATACAACTCTAACGGAGCATCTTTCTTTACAGTCACTACTTTCCAATCTCCACATCTTGCCGCACGTTGCTTTCCAGGGAACTCCCAATACAACAAACGATTATCCGTATCAAGCTGTTGCCCATAAAACAAGGGAAGAATATTGATACCGTTAAGTTTTTGTGGCAATTTATCTGTAGCACCAGCCAAAGCAGCCAAAGTAGGCATTACATCCGGGAAATAAATAATATTATTCAATTTCTGCACCGGAACCTTTCCGGGCTGATTTACAATAAACGGTACGCGAATGCCACCTTCATAAAGCTGTCCTTTCATTCCTTTAAGAGAACCTTTACATCCCAATTCCTCCAACGGTGCCTGCTTGGCAGCACCGTTATCCGATGCAAAGATGACTAAAGTATTTTCGCGCAGCCCCAACCTATCCAGTTCTGCCAACAAACGTCCTATCGCCCGATCCATATGGGTAATCAGCGAGGCATAACGCTTGGTGTTCATATCCCAAGCCTCATCATCATACCAGGTTGTTTCATCTATATTATAGGGTTCGTGCGGCGCATCATAAGCTAAATACAGAAAAAACGGATTGTTTTTATTACGGTTAATAAACTTTATTGCATCTTCCGTAGAAAGGTCTGTATTATGCTTGATGTGTTTATCACCTTCATTCTCTTTTACATTCTCCAGTTTCTCGTTGTTGAAGCGCCAATAAGGATAGTAGTACGGATCATTAGAATATGCAGTACTGATAAGCCATCCGTAAAACTCATCAAACCCTCGGTTCAAAGGAGTTGCTTCCGGATTAAATCCGTCCAAATGCCATTTGTTTACCAAACAGGTTCTATATCCGGCAGCCCCAAGCACAGTGGCAATGGTTGTATCATTCGGTTGTAAATGCATGCGGCGTATGGTCTTGGTGCCTTTTAATCCTTCAATACCACCTGCAATACAAAAGTTATCGCGTATAGTTGTATTTCCCGTATTCTTTCCCGTCATCAAGGCACAACGGGAAGGTGAACTGATACCGGAACCGGCATAGCATTGCGTAAAGGCCGTTCCAGTAGCTGCCAAACGGTCTATATTAGGAGTTTCTATATATTTATTTCCATAACATGACAAGTCGCAATATCCCATATCGTCGGCCAAGATAAAAATAATGTTCGGCTTGTCTCCACCGTCTGTTACAAGTTGCCGGGCAGTCATCAACTGAGGCATAACAAACATACCCGCACAAACTCCACCTAATACTATATCTTTTCTAAACATAATCTGATTTAAATAAAGGAAAAGGTGGCATACCTTTTAAAAGCACCCACCTCCCCTTTTTAATAACTTAAATTTAATGTAGCCAAGGCTAAGATATGATATTTAGCCTTGATAATCAAACAAATAGCATCAATTTTCATATCCCTCGTTTTGGACATAAAGTCCTGGAGTAACATTCATCTGATTCATCGGAATTGGATAGAGGTAACGACCTTCTTTTAAATTTGCTTTCAATTCAGTAAAGTTATAACGCTCAAATTTTGCTTCTGTATCTTCCTTCCAAGTGCCATAACGTACTTGATCGAACCAACGAATACCTTCTCCCATAAACTCAATTTTACGTTCAAGTTTAATGTATTTCATGGCATCCTCTACACTAACTCCAGTCTCGGTTCTCGGATCGCAGTTTGCCCTTTCACGTATTTCATTTACAATTTTCATGGCATCCGCAGTGTTACCTTCACTCGCCAAAATCTCTGCATAAAGAAGCTTCATATCTTCAATACGAATAATAGGTAGATTTACTCCCCAGTCATCATACTTTTTCATGCCACTCTCTGCATCAAAAGACATCCCCAAAGAGGCTATTTTAGTTTTAGTAGGAATCATTTTATAAAACATAGCTTTAGTATACACATTACCCGTAGTTCCATCTTCAAAAGTCATCAACTCAGAAGGGCTCTGATATTCAGGAGCTACCGCATCACCAGCAAAGCCAGCCATCACACCAAAATTATAGCCACGTCCGTCTTTTTTTCCATTAGAGTATTCACGATCAAATTCATGCATCAATGTCTTTTCCACATAAATAGAATTTTGCGAAAAATTATAGTTTTTAGACCAATCTTCCGGAACGATTTTAACTGGAAGCATATTGAATATGGCTGGGTTTCCCGTACCACCCGTACGATACTGAATGGCGAAAATAGAATATTTATTGTAATATGCATCAGTCGGCATCCACTGTTTTTGCCATTCTTCCAATGATGGTGCCCAATAAGCGGCTGCATGAGAATCATCTAAAACGTTTTCCAATTGCGTTTTAGCCAAACTCTTCGCATTAGTATCATTATATGGATAACCAGCCAATGTCATATACACACGTGCCAACATAGCCTTCGCGGCCATTTTATCTGCACGGCCTTTTTTATCTATTTTAGCACCATTGGCATCTTGCATATCTGCTTTATAAGGCAAATCTTCTGACTTTTTCAAATCAGGAATAACACGATTATTGAGAATATCCACTGCAGTAGATTGCTTTACCGATTTAATCTCTGACGGAGACATCGGTCTATCTACCATAGGAACATTTCCAAAAAGACGAACTAACTCAAAATAAGCCCAACCTCTCAGGAAATAAGCTTCATTTAAAAATTGATTTCTGATAGACTCGGAATCAAAAGATGCACTCGGAATCTTAGAAATAGCGACATTGGCATCATAAATGACCTTATACCACATATTCCAAGTATCATTAAACATCGCCATATCATCTGTTGCTCTAAATGTTCCTATTTCAGAGTATTCACGAAAAGCGTCCGGATTAGGTTCTACCCACGCAACATCTGAACGACATTCAGACATAAACCAATACATGCAATTAGATGCTTGGCGCAAATCCGCATAAATGCCTAAAATACCTTGCTCCGATTGAGCTTGAGTTTGATAAAATCCATCTGAAGTTATTTTATCTACAGGTGGAGTATCCAAATAATCATCACACGAGGAGATAGTCACGACCAGCGCAGCCAGCCATATTATATTTTTAAGTTTAAGCATAGTTCTTTGTATTAAGGATTAAAAATTAACATTTATACCAAAAGTAAATGTACGAGCATTAGGATAACCACCATAATCCAGTCCAAGTGCACTTGCTCCTCCAGGACCTGAGCCCACATTGGCAGCTTCTGGAGAATACCCACCATAATAACTATCCCATTTGGCTAGATTCTCAATAGACAAATATACACGTGCATATGATATAAATTTAGGATTAATCGGTAACTTATATCCCAGAGTAAGATTCTTAATACGCAAATAATTAGAAGAATATAACCATCTGGAATCCAGCGTAGTGCCAGTTGTTTGACTCAAAATATAAGGAACCGATCCGTTGCCTGGTTCATCTTCAGACCACCATGCATCTCTCCAATGCCCCATTATATTAGATTTAGCTCCCATACTTGGACGGTCTATAGCACGTCCCAAGATACCATAAATTTTACCTCCAGTTTGTGCTGTTAATAAGATTGATAAATCAAAATTCTTATAAGAGAATCTATTAGTCATACCAAATACAAATTTAGGTGTTGGACTTCCCAAATAGTCTCTATCATTATCCTTATCATATTTACCATCATTATTGACATCTCTATAACGGATATCACCCGGTTGAATCTGTTTACCTTCAAATGTAACGGGTTGTCCATTATGAGCTGCACTATAAGCATCAATCTCAGCTTGATTTTTCCATACTCCAATAGCATCGTACATATAGTACGTATTGACAGCTTTACCCACAGTCAATATATTTGAGTAATTGCTTCCGGAGAATCCAGAATAAATAGGAGTATTATCCGTACCCAACTTCTTTACTTCATTCTTATTATACGACATATTAAATGAAGTATCCCATTTAAAATTCCCTGTCAAATTATGCGTATTCAACTCTATTTCAAAACCTTCATTATGAATATCACCTAAATTATCCCAAATAGTGCTGAAACCAGAAGCACCTTCTACGGGAACTTGATATAATAAGTCGGTCGTATTTTTTGTATACCAATCCAATGACAATTGAATACGGTTATTCAAAAAGCCCAAGTCCACTGCAATATCCGTACTATGAGTTTTCTCCCAACCTAAATCAGCATTACCCAAACTACTAGTATAATAACCTGCAGCTCCCCCATAGACGGAAGAAGTCAAAGTTGCATAAGCAGCTGTATTACTGATAGAATTATTACCTGTCACACCATAACTAGCTCTAATTTTCAATGTATTCCACCATTTTTGATCCCAATTCTTAAAGAATTTCTCATTAGATATAATCCAACCACCGGATATTGCAGGGAATACACCCCATTTATTATTAACTCCGAAAACAGAACCTCCATCAAAACGCAAACTACCCGAAAGCATATAACGTTCATCATAATTATACTGCAAACGACCAAATGTAGATAATAATTTATTAGGTGTCTGTTCTGTTACTGTATTAGTTCCAGCGGCAACCTTTGAACCATCAAACGAACCTGTAATGGCATCATTGGGAAAAGGAGCTTTGAAACCTTGTTCTGTTTTATATCCTAAAGAAGATTGTTCTGACGAAAAACCGAGCATAGCGCTTACTCCATGCTTATTGAATGTATGATCATAATTAGCTACAGCTTGTAATAAAGTATTCCAAATACGACTTGTAGAGTGGCTACCCGAAGAAGATTGGCCTTCACCCTTTGCCCAACCTTTGCCTGAACTTGAAAAAGAATATTTGTTTCCATCCAAATCATAATAATTTGCTGCAGCAGACAATTCAACTCGAAAATCCTGAAATGGAGTGATACGTAAGAAAGCATTACCGACCATACGTAATGTACGATTTTGGCTAATATCCGTATTCAAAATATAACTTGGACTTGAAGTTGTATCTGCCCATCCGTAACGGCCGTTAGGTTGTACGTAAGTCATATATCCGACACCCGGTTCTGAAACCGGAGCAGAAGAAAGCGTTTTATGAGCTTGCGAATCCTTACCATTAGCACGTCCCGAGCCGTCTGTTACAATATAAGTTGGAGCTAAATTCATTCCAATAGAAAGATATTTATTTATTTTTGACTCTACATTTGCACGGAAAGAAAAACGCTTATAGCCAGTTCCTGTAGCTAATCCCTCTTGGTTCATATAACCACCAGAAAATAAATAGCTGACATTATCAGTAGCACCGGACACATTCAAACTATAATCCTGTACAATAGCGGTACGATAAACTTCATCTTGCCAATCCAACAGACTAAGGCTTTCCGAAGTTGGAGTATAGGTATGGGAATCTCTCATATCTTGACTTAAATAATTAAACCAACGGTCATCAAGAATATACAAATAAGCGTTATCTGTACCAGCCTTAACTCCTACATTTGCCAAACGCGTGGCATTATCATCGCGGATACTAGCATTAGTGATTCCTTTCTTTTGAGCTTCAGATAAATAATAAGCATCATTCCATCTTGTTCTGAACTCCATCCATTCTGTAGCACTCAGTAAATCTATTTTCTTTTCCAAAGTTTGAAAACCAACGCTAGCATTAAAAGAAACTTTTGGTTTACCTGTTTTTCCTTTCTGCGTTGTCACAATAACTACACCATTTGAGCCACGAGAACCATAAATAGCTGCAGAAGCCGCATCTTTCAAAACTTCAATAGAAGCAATATCTGCCGGATTTATTCCACTTAAAGTAGTCATAGGAACACCATCAACTACATAAAGAGGATCGGAGTTAGCATTTACCGAAGCAGCACCACGTACACGAATTTGCATATCAGCACCAGGTTCACCGGTAGTAGTACGTACCGTTACTCCAGCCAATTGCCCTTGCAAAGCTGTTTCTGGACGCGCCAAAGGACGATCTTGAATTCCTTTAGTATCCATTTTTGCCACAGCCCCCGTCAAAGTACTTTTCTTCACAGAACCGTAACCAATAACAACAACTTCATCAAGAACTTCCGTATCTTCTTCCAAAGTCACTTTTACATTGCTTTGTCCTTTCAAAGCAATATCCTGAGTTTTATAACCAACGAAACTAACTTGTAGGACAGCATTTTCCTGAACATTGTTAAGAGTAAAGTTACCATCAACATCTGTGATAGTACCATTAGTAGTTCCTTTCACTAAAACACTCGCACCGATAACTGTTTCACCCGTTTTGTCTAATATGACACCCGTAATAATTTTGCCTTGTGCAAGAATGTTTAGATGACAGCTTATTAAAAGAAGCATTAACAAGCATAACTTTTTGTGTAAAATTCTCATAGACTATTAATATAAATTGGTTGATTAATTAATTCAAGATTAACCGTCCGATGCAACTGTTATCGGACACAGAGCTTATGAATGCAAAGTTAAATATAGACAAACTTAACAAAATACACCTACTGATACAAATACTATCCTTTTTGACTTTCTCTTAAGAAAAAAGGAACTTTATAAATAATAAGAAGCTGACAATCAAAGTTTTTATAACAATTTTGATAGTAGACTATTCATTTTGACATTAATCAAAATCCTCGTTCTCCACCTCAGTCTCCCGACCAAAAGAACGATATTCCAATGGGGTAAACCCTGTGCGCTTTTTAAATAATGAAAAGAAATGTTCGGTAGATTTATAATCGAGCATAAAAGAAATCTCTTTAACGGAATGAGAAGTACCAACCAATAATTGTTTGGCTTTACGCAACTTCAACTCCTGGAAATATTTAGCCGGTGCATAACCTGTATAGTCCTTGAATACTTTCCGGAACCAGGAATAGCTGATATTCAATTTCATAGCCAACTCTTCAGGATCAATATCCTTAAAGACATTCTCATTCATTATAATCTTGGCCTGTTCAATCTTCTGATCAACATCGCCCACCTCAAAAATTTTATTTTTAGAAATGGACAGTATCATACCTACTATGTGCAGCACTATACCGCCAAGATACTGTTGGGAAGATATTTTATCCGCTTCCGCTATTTCCAAAGCACGGGAAAAAAGAGACACCAACTCCTCATTCAAACCCACCTCAAGCACTTGATTGTCTTTAGACAAGAAACCGCCTTTCACCAAATTATCAATGACAGGACCTTCAAAACCGATATAATATTCGTTCCATCCGGTTTGGCGATAAGGGTGATAAGTATGCCATTGACCGGGAAACAATACCATCAGACGTCCTTTGCATACCTGCTTTTCCGGCGTTGTTTCCGAGGAAAACAAACCCCGTCCTTTCGTGATATAAACCAATTGATACTCACGCAAGACACGTCCTTTCTGGGCATTAAAGAAATAACCGGAAGGATGATCCTTCAATGGATACGGAGAGTCCGGCTGAATGGATTGAAAGCCGACAGTATTTACCCACAGACCAAACTTTTGGTCCATGTCATTTACGATAAGGTACTTAAATTCCACTCCTAAATCATTGTAATTCTTAGTCATACCACGTGTCCTTCATGATGGGTTCGGGACAAAAATAGGAAATATTTGTGAAATAAGAGATACCTATGGAAGATTTAATAAAAAAAGTCCCGTCTGGAAGTATCTTTGTGTTTCCAGACGGGATTAACATACTATCTAAAAGGATTATTACTTTTTGACTACAATTTTATCGTATTGCTGTTCAGCCTTAATCTCTGTATACTTCGGCGCATCCATCATTTCAATCAATGCGCGGAGAACAGGTCCTTCACCCATCGGATCATTCTCTTGGGTAGGACGGTTGTAGTAGTATGCAGGCGACGGCATGATACCCGTTCCAACACAGATTTTGGTCACATCGCCTTTGTCGGACATCAGTGTCATCATTCCTTTCAGCCCCTGCTCGGCAGCATAAATGAAATCAGGATGCAGCCAACCATGCTTTACACCACGTGCGATACCAAAAACAAACATGGCCGTACCCGTAATTTCCTCATAGGAATCTTCCTTATCAAGAAGCTGATGCCAAAGACCGTTCTTACCCTGATAACGCACTACACCGCTACATTGACGGCGGAAGCACTCCAAAACCTCAGGACGCATAGGATGATTCTGCGGCATCACTGCAAGCAAATCGGCAGTTGCCATGAAAACCCAACCGTTGGCACGGCTCCAATGAGCAACACCGTGCTCGTCCGTATCCGTATGATAGCAATGATAGAGAATCCGTTTTTCAGGACACCACAAATATTTGTGATATTTGATTACCTGATTGGCAGCATCATTGATATAACTCATGTCACCGGTCATCTTAGCCATACGTGCAAGGAAAGAGATAGCCATGAAAGCATCATCAGCCCAGATGGTATTTTCATGAGGCCAGATACGGGCAATAGTACCGTCAGCCAAACGAGGCTCGCCATAGTTCAAGTGCTCGGCTGTTTCATTAATATAATTCAAGAAAGAATTATTCGGATGCTTCATCTGCAGGTCAATCAGGCTGGCTCCCATAGGGCCGTTATCATCCAAACGCTTTCCACGGAATATCATGTGCCAACTCAATTTACGAACGCCATACCATCCTCCATTTTTCATTGCCTGCTCATACTGCTTCTTAAAGAAGTCAAGATTACCCTCGTTAAATACGAAATTCATATTTTTAAGAACATAATCATCATACTTCTTCGCTCCCGTTTTATCGGCCAATTCCATTAAAGCGATATGGGTTACTCCATTGGTATAATGCCAATTATTGTATTTACATGCAACCTTGACATTCATATCCAAAGGCAAGTTCTTGACAGACTTATAGGTTTTACCGGTCTTGGTATTCTTAAACTCATAAGTAGTGGTAGCAAGGATACGATCTGCTATTTTCACAGCAAGGTCAGAAGCCGAAAGCTTAGCTTCAGCTGCCGTTTTCATTGGTGTCTGCGAAAAAGCAGTGACAGCTGTTAAAAACAGCACACATGAAATAATAGTTTTCTTCATGGTAATTCAAATTATAATTAAAAAGCTTTACGATACAAAGTCTCAATATCTTCGACAGAAGTAGGACGAGGATTACCGCCCGTGCAAACGTCATTGAAGGCATCAACAGCCAATTGATGCAAGTCTTCCTCTTTTACATTTATCTCATGTAGCTTTTGAGGAATGCCAATGCTCAATGACAGCTTCCGGACTGCATCCACAGCCGCACGCACTCCTTCTGCCTCGGTCATACCCACCGTATCTACTCCCATAGCTTTAGCTATATGAAGATATTTGGGGGCAGCCGGAGACTCTGCATTATATTCCATCACATAGGGCAACAGCAATGCATTGGCAACTCCATGCGGAGTATCATAATGAGCACCCAACGGATGCGCCATGGAATGAACAATACCCAAACCTACATTACTGAATCCCATACCGGCAATGTACTGAGCCTGTGACATCGCTTCGCGAGCTGCGACATCATTGCCATCGTCTACCGCAGCTTTCAGATTAGCGGCAATCATTTCGATGGCTTTCAACTCAAACATATCGGACATCGCCCAGGCGCCCGGTGTTATATAGCTTTCAATGGCATGCGTCAAAGCGTCCATTCCTGTTGCAGCAGTCAGCCCTTTCGGCATGGAATACATCAGTTCCGGGTCTACAATCGCCACAACCGGAATATCATTAGGGTCTACGCAGACCATCTTCTTCTTTGCATCTTCATCAATTATCACATAATTGATAGTGACTTCAGCAGCTGTTCCAGCCGTTGTAGGCAATGCAAAAGTCGGGACAGCCTTATGACGGGTTGCAGCTACACCCTCCAATGATTTCACATCTGCAAAATCCGGATTATTCACAACAATGCCGATACCTTTTGCCGTATCAATGGAAGAGCCACCGCCCAGCGCTACAATAAAATCAGCACCGGATGCTTTAAAAGCGGATACGCCATTCTGTACGTTCGCAATCGTCGGATTTGCCTTTACATCACTGAAAAGCTCATAAGGAATACGATTCTTTTCAAAAACTTCAATTATTTTGTCTGCGACTTTAAAACGGATCAGGTCTTTATCTGTCACAAAGAACGCTTTCTTAAAACCTCTACGCATGGCTTCCACCGCAATTGTTTTCCGACAGCCTGCTCCGAAGTAAGAGGTTTCGTTCAATATCATTCTGTACATATACTTCACTTTTATTTGGGTAAATTAAAAGCCACGGTCATCTCTTTCATTTGTTCCTGACTCATTCCGTCCGGTTCAAAGCCCATGTTTTTAGCTGCAATGTAAATCAGTGCAGATTTATTCAACACATCTACCTGGTCAAAAGCAGACATAATATCCACATCTACAGCAAAGACTCCATGCTTTTCCCACATAGCTACATCATAATCGTTCAAAGCCTCAATAGTAGCGTCAGCCAATTTTACCGAACTTGGCAATTCATAAGGGATTATACCCAATCCACGAGGACAGAACGCCTTTGTTTCCGGAATCATACTCCAAAGCAGATTGGTAGCCACATCCTTCTCCAGGAACTTCTTGTTATGGGTCATAGCAATCAATTCGATAGGATGTGTATGCAAGGATGCTCTGTAAGGAGAGCCTTTTTCAAGCAGATAATTATGCACGGCAAGATGAGAAGGCAATTCCGATGTAGGCATTACAGGCTGGTCTGCTATAATTACGTAGCTGGCACAGTCATCCAGAATACGGATGATTGAACCGTTTGCCATAGGCCAACGTGCCAAATCACGCATACGCATCTGAGTACCTTTACAATAAAAATAACAACCTTTCAGATAAGGGAGTACCTTTCCTATCTGTTTTACTTCGCTGATAGCCGGCAAAGCCCGGATTTCATCATCTACATATTCAGTGATGTTTAAAGTTATATTACCACCATTACGTTCCGCCCAACCTTTTTGCCAAAGATAACCAGCCACTTCTGCCGCTTGATTGACTTCATAAGCCAATTCGGGACGATTTTCAAGAATTGATTTCATGTGTCTATTTAATTACAGTTTATTAGATATTATTTTCATGCTTGCGCCATCGCCACTACAATGATAGAAGCAATGAGAACGGCCAATCCCAATATTAATACGCCTATTGTACGGGAACCGCACCCCTTCCATTCTTTCAGCAGGATTCCCCAGACATTACTGAATGTAACATTCAGCGACATCAGTATACTCCAGGAAAATGCAAGCAATATCGGACTGCCGCCTAAAAAACTCTTACCCATTTCCAGACCGAAGAATTGCGAATACCATAATACTCCGGCAAGAGCACAGAACAAAACATTATTCACAAGGACATCGCCGCTGACCGACAAATACTCCTTACCCGTCCTATTCTTTATATTTTGCTGGATACAATAAGCCGCATTCGTACAGAACCCGCCCAAAGTTACCAGAAAGATAACAGGAAGTCCGGCATACAACGGAGCCACCCCACCTGCCAGCGCCGCCTCCTTAATAGGCGTTCCGGCATCCAGGCCGAGGGCAAAACAGGCACTCATCACACCTGCCAGCAAAGCAACCAGCAACCCTTTTGTCAACGCAAAATCTTTCACGGCAGCCTTTTTTTCCTCCTCACTCATATTTCTGGAGCGTAGGCTGCCCGCATAACCGATAATGGCAATTCCCGCCAAAGTGATGCAAACACCAATAAGGAGCATCAGACCGTCACCGTACAGCAAATCTTTCCCTGCAAACAGAGCCGGGAACAGGGTTCCGAAACCGGCACAGGTACCCAAAGCTATACTTTGTCCTAAAGCAACGCCCAAATAGCGCATACTCAATCCGAATGTCAGACCGCCGACACCCCAAAGGACACCGTAAATAATAGCCGGCAATGCACCACCGGCTCCCCAAAGTTCTATCAGGCTGCCATCGGCAGGAATGGCAAGTAAAGCGCCGAGCAGCGGAAAAACAAGCCAGGCAAAAATGCCCTGTACCAACCAGAAGTTTTCCCAGGACCAACCTTTGACTTTATTGATAGGTACATACGAGCTGCTCTGCCCAAAGCTTCCCACAGCGATAATTAATAATCCTATTAGTGTATTCATGATAATCAACGGTTAATGTTCTATGAGTAATGAAAGTAGCGGGCAAAGATATGCTTTCCCCGCTAAACACTATCACTAACTCTGATAAACTTAGTTACGTCTGGATGTAACCTCAGCTTCGTATTTTTCTATTTCAGCAATGAATTCTTCACCTACCGGAACATTATTCTTCAAACAGAACATATCCCAAACGGCATTCCAAGGCAAAGCTTTAGCTTCTTCCAACAGGGCAAGACGCTGGAAGCCCTGACCGGCAGCCTCATACTCGCGAAGTTTAGCCAACGGTTCCAGCAATGCCCGCAACATACATTTCTGTGCGGCACGGGTACCGATGACATAAGCGCCTATACGGTTGATGGAAGCATCGAAATAATCAAGACCGATGTGTACACGGTCCAAGGCATTGCAACGGACAATCTCCTGGAAGAGTTCGAGAGTCGGGTCATCCATAATAGTCACATGGTCGGAATCCCAACGTATCGGACGACTTACATGAAGCATCAGTTCGGGTACGAACAGCAACATGGACGAAACTTTATCAGCAGCACTCTCCGTAGGATGGAAGTGACCCGTATCGATTGTTATCAGTTTCTGGTGTTGCACGCTATAACCTACACAGAATTCATTAGAGCCCACTGTATAGCTTTCCAGACCGATACCGAATACTTTAGATTCCAGACAGTCCTTCATATTTTTATATTCCGTAGCAAAAATCCGGTCGAGAGAGTCTTTAAACAGTTCACGGTATTTCATACGGTTTACCGTAACATCCTTGCTACCGTCGTGTACCCAAAGATTCATGATGCAAGGATCGCCCTGACGGCGTCCCATCTCTTCCGCAATGGCACGGCAGCGCTTGGTATGTTCAATCCAGAAATCACGGATGCCTTTATCCGGATTGGCTAAAGACAAGTTACCGCTTTTAGGATGTGAGAAAGAAGTCGAGTTGAAATCCAGTTTCATCCCGTTTTCAGCCGCCCATTGCATCCAGCTTTCAAAATGTTTCACTTCCACCTGGTCACGGTCAACAAACGTACCGCCGAAATCACCGTAAATTTCATGCAGATTCAAGCGATGTTTGCCCGGTATATAAGAAGCGGCCTTTAAGATGTCGCTACGCAATTCTTCCATATTACGGGCCTTACCGGGATAATTACCTGTAGTCTGGATACCGCCGGTCAGCGAGCTGCCCGACTCAAAGCCGATAACATCATCGGCCTGCCAGCAGTGCATGGAGATTGCAACCTTCTGGAGCTGTTCCATTACCTTTTCCACATCTATCCCAAGAGCAGCATAACGTTCCTTTGCCACTTCATAAGCCTTTGTTATTAATTCTTCTTTCATGATACTGATTTATTTAATATTATTTTAAACATTAATGATTCATTGTCACCTGTTTGAAGTGTAAATATGCGGCATCCCACACGTCCGTATCTTCCGGATAGAAAGTTTCCAAAGAAATAGAACGATTGATCAACTGGCGCATGGAAGCAATATCTTTTGCCGTTCCCGCCGCCAATGCCTGAATCATGATATTACCGATTGCCGTAGCCTCAGACGGGCCTGCCACAACAGGAATACCGACAGCATTGGCTGTCCAACGGTTCAATAATTCATTACGGCTTCCTCCGCCAATAACGTGAAGTGTCTCTATCGGGTGAGGAGAAAGAGTGCGAAGATTATCCAAAACCTGACGATAGCGCAGAGCAAGGCTCTCAAAGATACAACGTACAATTTGCCCCCGTGTCTGCGGAACAGGCTGATGAGAATCCGAACAGAACGTCTGTATAGCCTGTTCCATATCGGCAGGATTAGCAAACAGGACATCATCAGGATTAATCAGACTGCGGAACGGCTCACTGGCATTCGCTTCGGCTATCAGTTCCGGATAAGATGTCTGTCCCCACGCCGCACGGCAGCGTTCCAACAGCCACATCCCACAAATATTTTTCAATAGACGGATAGTGCCATCCACACCGCCTTCATTCGTAAAATTCAAAGATTCGGTTTCCTCTGTAATAACCGGCCCCTTCGTTTCCACTCCCATTAAAGACCAGGTTCCGCTGCTCAGATAGGCAAAATCAGGATTCATTGCAGGAACCGAAGCCACAGCAGAAGCCGTATCATGCCCGGCAACTGCGATTACAGGTATATCTCCCAATCCGGTCATGCGCTGTACTTCCTTTGTCAATGTTCCTATTTTCTCACCGGGATAAACAAAACGGCCGAAATTACTTTCCGTCAGTCCGAGTTCGCGCAATAAAGCATCTTCCGGTTTACGGGTGTTTGCATTGACCAACTGCGCCGTACTGGCAATGGTATATTCCGTTACCATTTCACCGGTCAGCATATAACTCAAAGCATCCGGTATAAAAAGCAATTTATCGGCAGCGGCCAATGCACTGTCATTATTACGTCTCAATGTATCAAGCTGGAACAAAGAGTTGAAATTCATCACTTGAATACCCGTCCACTCATAGACCTGCTTGCGGGCAACCTTTTTAAAGAAAGCCTCAGGCGCTCCGGCTGTATGAGGATCACGGTACGAATAAGGCTGACGAAGAAATCCGCCGTCTTTACCTACACAGACAAAATCCACTCCCCATGTATCAATACCGATGGAAGTAATTTCCACATCCTTCTTCTGAGCGACTATTTTCAGTCCTTCGATAATATGCCGGTAAAGCTCATATATATCCCAATAAAAATGTCCGCCGGTTTCAATCAGATGATTCGGGAACCGATTCACATCTTCCATTTCCAATCCTTCCGGTGTGAAAGTTCCCAAGATGGTACGGCCGCTGGTAGCTCCCAAATCGACCGCAAAAAAACATTGTTTCATGGTAATTAGTTTTAGTCGCTATTTCATGATACAAAAATAGGGGAATCATCCCCTATTCCTTGTACTTATTTTGACTGAAAGGGTGTCAGATTTGACAATCCGTTTCATCCGCTATTACCACATCCGGTCTTCTATTTCACATCCTCACAAAAACGGGTGACAATTTGCTCGCCTTCCGTATTCCGGATGGTTACGTTCTTCATCGTAACGGCCTTGCTATAAACAAATTCGGCTCCCAATCGGGAAGTTATATCAACATCTTCCAAAACCACATTTTCAATCGGCATTTCCGGGATACCGTTGAAGAACAATGCACGACGGGCGCCTGCGCATACCAAATTCTTCACATGAATATTCCGGAAACAAGGAGTTGTTTCATCCACAGGAAGAGGCTCTACTTTAGCCGGAACTTTTTCACCGCTCTCCAACACTTCAACGGCAGATTTTCCACCATAATAAAGATTGAAAGTAATCGGTTCGGTCGGAATATCCATCATAGACACATTGGTAATCCATATATTTTCAACAATACCGCCACGACCGCGCTTGCTCTTAAAACGCAGTCCCACATCCGTTCCCAGGAACTGGCAATTGCTGACGGATACATTACGTACCCCGCCACTCATCTCACTGCCGACAACGAAACCTCCATGACCTTTAAATACCGTACAGCCATCTACCACTACATTTTCGCAAGGACGTGCACGACGGCGGCCATCTTCATCCTTACCGCTTTTCAGACAGATTCCGTCATCCCCCACATCAAAGGTAGAATTCACAATCAGCGCGTTTTTACAAGATTCCAAATCCAGCCCGTCACCGTTCTGCGCATAGCTCGGATTACGCACCTGCACATCTTCAACCAGCACATTCTCACACATCAGCGGATGCAGGTTCCATGCCGGAGAGTTCTGGAAAATCACCCCTTGCAACCACACATTCTTACACTCTATCAGACTCACCATCACCGGACGAAGGAAATGACGGACACTTTGCCACTCTTCTTCCGTTTTCAGATTCTGGGGGACATTCATATTGCTGATAGTATCCCCTTTCAAAGTTTCAGGATAAGGGAACCAGTAGGTAGGACGTTTATATACACCGCCACGGGCTGTTGTCTGCTTCCAGACGCTCTCCGTAACCTTCTCACGCTTCAACGGACGCCAGTAATGGCCGTTTCCGTCAATTGCCCCTTCGCCGGTTATAGCTACATTTTCCAGGTTACGGCCGGAAATCGGAGACTGGCAACGACGGGTATCCAACCCCTCAAATACTGTTTCCACCAAAGGATAGAGGTCCACATCAGGAGAGAAAAGGATAACAGCCCCTTTTTCCAAATGCAAGTCAATATTGCTTTTCAATACGATTGGTCCTGTAAGCCAAACACCGGCAGGAACAACAAGATGCCCTCCCCCTTGTTCGGAAAGGGCATTGATTGCATCGGCAAAAGCCGATGTACATAGAGTTTCCCCATTACCGACGGCATTAAACTCTTTCAAATTGACCGTACGGTCGGGAAATCTCGGCGCTTCCACACGAGGCATGTCAAAAGGCAGGTTACGATAGACAGCTTCATACTTATAGTCCGCAGACTGGCAAGAACTGAATATCCATAAACAAACAGCAGCAATTACATACAATGGTTTTGTCATTCTTAATAGCGTTTTAAAGTTAGCAAACATACCGGAACATCTTATTCCGATACATGTATTAATTATCTCCTAAATAATAAGACGGTACGGGTGCTTGAGGATACCCCATGCTACGATGAGCCACATAACTACGGTACAAAGCGTCCTGCATCAACGTTACCCTACGGTCTGTCGCAGGAATATCGGTGCGGTAAATACGCAGTTCGCCGGGCAAAGCCGTTATCAGTTCCTCACGCCAGTCACCTTCCATATCAGCCATCAGTAATATATCCCCCTTGATATTTTCCGTCAATATCTCACCTTTCCATTTCCAGATACTCTGACTACGTCCACCGGAAGAGGAGCCTGCTCCCCAACGGTTATCGTCTCCCTTAAATGTCTCACGCAACAAATCAGCATCCCACCATATCCAGTTACGGCAGCCGGGAATCTCATCTTGAGCTACTTGCAGTTTCTTCCCGTTGGCAGTAAGCAAATATCTGTCGGTACTTCCCCCCTTACGGTCTTCGCTGGCAAAACACTCCAAACCGGGATGAGCAGGATCAAAATCCGTTACCATACCGTCACCTACATGATAAGTAGTATGACCGATGCTCCATATCAATTTACCCGTAGCCGCATCCACTACTGAAACACCACGGCCATCTTCCTTTTTGGGTTCACTTACCATAAACACCTGCATACCTTCCCTATCGGGATGCAACTTGCAAAGATATGCCTTGTCGCTATGTCCCAAGCCCGAAGACCACAAAAGTGTTCCGTTATCATCAAGCATACAGGAACCTAACATAACCTCATCACGGCCGTCACCGTCCACATCGGCAGTAACCATGCTGTGCGCACCCATACTACGGACAACAGGATTCTCCTCATCACCGTCCCAACGCCATGCACGTTCCAATTTACCGTTTTTCAACATCCAGGCATCCACAACCATCAGCTTGTAAGTGCCGCGTGCCGCCAATATAAACGGGGTCTTTCCGTCTAAATAGGCAACTCCCATCTGGTTACGATTCTGACGAATCAGATTTCCGTAACGGTCATTGCGCTCAGGCCAATCCACCCGGTCTATCTCCTGTCCGGTCATGCCGTCCAATACGGAAAGATATTCACTCCCGCCGCAAACACGTCCTTTCTCGTTTTTCACATAGTCAGTGCCTGCTGTTTTAATCGCCACCTCAGCCTTACCGTCACCATTGAAATCGTATACGATGAAAGGCGAGTACCAGATACCCGGTTCAATCCCCGGTCCCATATCGTATGTCCATAGGTAAGTACCGTCACTCAAATAAGCGGATATTTTATACGTTTTTCCGGTAGTATCACCCGGCATGCCCGGATCTACGTTCGTTTCAGGAGTACGGACGATATAATCATAAGTTCCGTCCCCGTTCAGGTCGGCCAATGCTATCTTTCCTGCTTTTGCATTATCTTTCAAGCGGATAGATGTATAAGGCTTCAAATCGGACAACACAACCTTCCGTTTTTCCGATACAACCGGCTTCTGTCCTTTGACAACAGCTTCCACCCAATAGACGGCTTGTGCATGAGGAGCGGTGTCCACAAAGTCACAAGTACGGGAAACGGCCTTTTTCGTCAGGCGGCAAGCCTTTCCGCCCACCTCACGATATACATGGAAAGCCGTAGCGGGAGCATCCGATGCCAGCAAACGCCAGCTGAGATACACGGATTTGCCGTCCCGGGAAGGGGCAACCGCCAGTCCGCGATTTAAATTTTCAGTAATCCGCTCTTGGGCAAATCCCTCTACCAACGGTTTCGGTTCATGCTTAGGATCAAGGATTTCATAGAAATAGTTTCGTTCACGCGGGTCTTGAGCATATAAAGAGCAGAAAGCGCAAACAAGCGCTACTCCGCCCAAACTGATTTTTTTCATTGCATTTCGTTTTTAGTTATCTTCAGTGGTATAATACGTACAGGGCCTAATAATCCGCTTGGCACAGGTTCCCAACCGGCATAAGTCCCTTTTTTATAACCAAGCGCTGCAATATTTATATCTTTGAAGATGCGCCACTTCACTCCACGGCGATCCATATCGGCTATGCGATTGGCAGGTAGATTGGTTACTTCTATTTCCAAAGTATTCTTTCCCGGACACAGGTATTGCCCGACGGAGCAACAATAGGGCACAGCCCATAAAGTGGCAACATTCCGGCCATTGATACGTACACGGGCACTTTCACGGACATCGCCAAGTGAGAGTAACCAGTCCTGGGCCGAGGCCGGATTTTCAATCACAAAAGTGGTTGTATAACAGCCTATTCCCATCGTCGTTTTAGCACCTTCAAAGGATAAATCCGTCCATGAGCCCAAAGCAACGGAATCCGGCACACTATGTACCGCAGGAGCGCTTTCCACAAACCGCAGGTTCCATAAGCCGGACAGTTCGACAGCTCCTCGTGCAGCAGTCTGATACTTCCATTCTGGAGCCTGTACGTCAACTTCCGTAAAAGTTTTCAATATGGCAGATTCTCCGGAAGCCAATTGCAAATAAACTTCCGTCTTTCCATCCTTCTGACGCAAGCGAGCCTTGCCGGAAACGCCGTTCATCGGATTATAAAGCATGGCCGAACGTGCAGGCACAGCCAACGGTATCCAACTTTCCGTATCTTTTCCGGTCAGTGCGGAAATGAAATAATGATAACCTTCCGGGTTCTTCCGACGGATACAGCTCAAATCAAAAGAAGTTTTCATCGCTTCCGGTATAGCAACAGTCTGCGCCAGTGTACGGACATAATCCGTACCGAAGAACACCGTCTTACCTTTACCTTGCTTATTTCCTAATTTCTTTACCTGCTCCAGAGTACCCTTAAAGTCCGTACGGCGCTGTTCCAACCTGGCATACCCCGGAACATCCTCCGGATACCGGTCCAGAAACACAACGGTCGCCCCCTCTTTTGCCAATTCGAGCAGGCGGGCAAGTACGTCCGCAGGCATTAAACGTGCACCGGGAACAACCAATGCTTTATAAGCTGTTCCGCCTGACGTCACAATTTTCTTATCACGGCAGGTGGCCGTACGAATGAAGTTATCGGAAATATAATCCATATCATAACCGGCATCGTTAATGCGGTGCACCGCTTCTATAAAGCCCGGAGCACGCCGTGCCATTTTATGAATATCAAACATCAGCAGACGTCCGTCCTGCTCCTGCCACATATCATATACCGGCAAATACACAAGGAAGTCATTATCCGGCTGTCCCATCTGCAAAAAACTCTGGCAACGGGATATATATTGAAAGAAAGCAGGCGCATCACGCCAGATGCTGTTCGTCGGACTCATATCCACCGTAGCATAAAACTTCCAGCCGGGCCAGGCAGCCTCAGCAGGAGAATAAGTCGTACCATGGAAGAAAGTATGGTTGACGCCGGAAACGAACATGAGGTCGATATCCGGCTTACACTGTGACAGAGAAGTGCGGAAATGTTCCGTCAGCCAAGTAAAAGTTTCCGAAGAAGTATAAGGTTTACCGGCAATATGAGCGCCCGAAGATGCGTATTTCAACATGGAGAGGTCGGAATCATTGGGACGCGTCAGCGAATCCTTACGCAATCCCCGTATACCGAAATCAGACAAACCGAAACCTTCACACTCCGGAATATCCACCGTGGCATAAAGGTCTATCAGATTTCCCGGCGAGCCATGAGCCTGATTTCTGGTTTTAGCCCCGTGCCGATGCGCCCACTCCGTCCACTGACGGGTGAAATTCTCCTGCAACAGTTCACCGAGAGTTTCACGATAATCGGAGATGATGCGCCGGGTCTTGTCCGAACGCTCCCCTGCCGCCAGAAACTCCGGCAGGTGTTCTTCCAGTTTATAACCGCGACGCGCCAGAAACTCATCAAAAAGTCCTTCCGACCAGTCCGCTCCGTAAACCTCATAGGAGTCGTTAAAGAAATTATGGGGATAAGCAGTAGCACCTCCTACCGTATCCTTGAACTTTCCGTCAAAAGCGCGTTCAAAGCGTCCGAGATAGTTTTTCACGGCACGGGCCGAGAAATGATTCATCACATACCCCTCACCGCCGGGTGCCGCACGCTTCACCTTCTGCAAAGTCTTGCCGCAAAAGGCGGCAATCAAACGCCAGCTCCCTTTCGGAGCTTTCCAGCATAACATTCCGTCTTTTACCTTATCCGTCAAATCCAGACACTTCCCCGTATCGGAAAAGGCCATCAGGCGCTCCAGTTTGGCATAAGGCTTTTGTTTTTTATCGGCAACCTCTATTCTCTGATCAAGCGTATTCCCGCCTTCTAACCGATATTCCGTAACAAACAGTTTGCAGGCGGCATCCTCTATCCCCACTTCAGGACCTCCGAAAGGCCAGCCGGTACCGGTGTTCATATCAATCTGCATGCCCAGACGAGACGCTTCACTTTCCGTATATTGCAGCATCTGCATCCATCGGGGAGAGAGAAACGGAATATCCTTCGCATCATTTCCCTGTACGCCATAAATCGGAGTAATCTCCATCGTACCCATTCCCGCCGCAGCATATGCTTCCAGATTACGGGTCAGGTTTTCCTTATCCACCGCACTTCCCATCCACCACCAGCGTGCAGCCGGTTTGGCATCCAAACCAATCTCCGGCCACGAAACATCTTGTGCAGACAAAAAACCTGCACAAAATGCAAACATGGCAATACAAAACAATCGATTCATACCTATTTTATTTTCTCCAGTTCCAGACATCCCATAATGAACGGTCCCGTTGCTTTGGCGTCATTATCCCTCATCTTTTCACCTATATAATATTCAAAACTTCCGTCGCGATACGGATGACCGCCCAAACCGCCAACCTGGCAACAACGGGTCAGAGTCAGCGTTCCGTCCTGTTTCTCCACCAGCAATTTATCTTTCAAGCCCCGCAGAGCCTTTTCCGCTACAGCGCGGTATCCGGCATAGATATATCCTTTATTCACTGCTTTTGCATAAGCATACATACATTGGGTGGTCACGGATGCCTCAGGGAAATTACCCTTGCGTTTAGGCTGGTCGATAACCTGATACCAAAGTCCCGCCTTATCCTGATATTTCGGCAATGTCTCCGCCAATCCGCGGATATAGCCAATCATGTCGGCACGTCCCGGATGATTTTCGGGTATATAGTCCAAAGCATCCACCAGCGCCATAAACCACCAGCCTATACTGCGCCCCCAAAAGTTGGGAGAATGTCCGGTTTCCGGATTCGCCCAACGCTGGCTCTTGCTTTCGTCCCACGCATGATGATACAGTCCTGTCTTGGCATCATAGGTATGTTTATGGCAGAGACGGAACTGTTTCACCGCCTCGTCAATCCATTCCGGTTTATTGAATTCCGCACCATACTGCGCCATAAACGGAGAAGCCATATACAGTCCGTCCAGCCACATCTGATGCTGATAAATCAGTTTATGCCAGAATCCACCTTCCAAAGTACGGGGCTGGTTCTTCAACTGTTTGATAAGGATATCCATTGCCGCTTTATATCGTTGGTCGCCGGTTTCACGATAAAGGTCAAACAGCACCTTTCCGGAGTTAATGAAATCCAGGTTATAAGTGGACTTATCATACAGATGGATTTCCCCCTTTTCATTAATCAGAGAGTCGGCCCATTGCTTCACATAATCATAGTAACGACGTTCGCCCGTTGCCTTCCACATCTGCAACATGGCGCAGCAACCCACTCCCTGGGCATAACCGAAGAACAGGCGCTTGCCGTGATCCAACCGGTAAGCCTGCGGAAAACGCATCATCTCGGAGTCGGCAAACCAACGTGCATACGAGCCTTGTTCCCATGTATCCGTACGGAAAGGCACTGCGGGCAAACCCGACTTATTATAAAGATTTACACGGAAGAAGTTACAAAAGCCGTAACGTACGGCAACCGGCTCCGCCACCTGCGGAGCGAAAACTTCCAGCCGGCTGCCTTTTATCACAGCCACCGCCGGATAGAAACGCCGGTCGGCTCCCGCAACCAGAAAGCCCTTGACCGGAGCATTCTCAGGTGTCATCAAACCATCTTCGGCATATTCAAAACTCAATATAGCCTTATTGCCGCTGACTTTCATCGTTTTGAAGAGCGGGCCGGAGTATGCCACATCCTTCCCATATTGTTTGGCAAGCGCCCACAAAGCCATGCGTTCACCCGCCACGCGCTTATTACGCGGATGAATATCCGTAGAATCCGCCGCATCCGTAACAACCGCCATGCCCACATTCTTCAGCCCGCTTTGCCATGTTTTGAGCTGTGCTTCACGAATACCGGCCGGCTGTCCTTTATGCGGAGCAATCTGCATGAAATAGAACGGCATGTCGGGTTGCTTCCATTCTTTCCGCCAACTGTTAATCATATTGGTGAATACCTGCTGATATTTTTCATGACGAATAGCATTCGATTCTCCCTGATACCAGATATTTCCTTTCACCGTATATCCCAGAATAGGATGAATCATACCGTTCCAAAGCGTAGCGGGGACCTTGCAATATCCCTTCTCCTGCTTCACATTCTTCAAAGCAAAATCTTCAAGTACATCTGCATAGAGCGGATTGTTCTTCATAACGCTCATCTTCGTCCACGATTCCGCATGCGTGCCTCCCCATGTAGACTGTATCATACCTACCGGCACATTCAATTCCTTATGCAACCGGCGTCCGAAAACGAATCCCACAGCCGAGAAGTCATACAGGTTTTTCGGCGTGCACACCAGCCACCGGCCTTGACAGTCATCCATTTCACCGTCGGGAGCCAACTGATGTTCCACCCGGAACAGACGAAGTTCCGGATAATCCGCGTCCTTCATCTCCTCGGCTTCCGTTATCATACCGGTCATCCATTTTTTATCGGGATGCTTGCAAACCGGATATTCCATATTGGATTGTCCGGTACAGAGCCATACTTCACCTACCAGTACATTATTAATAGTAATCGTATTCTCACCGCTCACCGTAACAGACTGCCCTTTTGCAGCCGCAGGCGTTTTCAGCTTCACAGCCCATTTGCCGTCAGCCGCAGCCTTGGTTGTTACGGTTTTATCCGTCCATGACGCTTTTACCGAAACCCGTTCACCAGGCGTTGCCTTTCCCCACAGATTGACTTGCGCGTTTTGCTGCAATACCATATTATCGGAAAAGATAGCCGGAAGTACCACTTTGGCAGAAACGGAACCTGCCAATACTAAAAGAAAGGAAATTAATCCAAGTAGTTTTTTCATGTGCCTTTGATAGTTTTAATAGAATTAAGAAATGAACTTTATTCTGTATTGCAAAAATAAGAGCTTCACGGCAAACGGACTCTGAGCCTTTTGGCAGTTCTCTTATTGTTTTTGTCGTTTATCACCAACTCCACCCCGCCCAAGACACGGTTATACTTGCTGTTTCTCTTACGGCAGCCAGGAACAAACCGCACGCAGACAGCTTGCACTTACCCCACACTGAGTTTTTCAGGCTACCTGTCTGAAGTTGTCGCAAAGATATAATTAAAAGATTTCCGATAAAAGGCTTTTAATTATATTCCAAACCTGCATACATATACCGTCTTTTTTACGTTTTTTGCATATTAAAGAATAAAAAAATCCCATTTCTGTATATTCTTTCCAAAATATTCCCTACTTTTGCACCAACCTAAGAATAATTATACAGAAACATGAAAAAGAAAGCCAATCGGTTAGATGCCATCAAGATGATTATCTCAAGCAAAGACATCAGTTCTCAGGAAGAGCTGTTGCAGGCTTTGGGCAAAGAGGGCTTTGAGCTGACACAAGCCACCTTATCACGCGACTTGAAACAGTTGAAAGTAGCCAAAGCGGCCAACATGAACGGGAAATATGTATATGTTCTTCCCAACAACATCATGTACAAGCGCAGCAACGACCAAAGCGCAAGCGAAATGCTGATGACCAGCGGCTTCATTTCCCTCCATTTCTCCAAGAACATTGCCGTCATCCGCACCCGGCCCGGCTATGCCAGCAGCATGGCTTATGACATCGACAACCGCGAATGTCCCGCCGTACTGGGCACCATTGCCGGCGACGATACGATCATGATGGTTCTGCACGAGGCTGCATCCCACGAAGAGGTGCGTATGTTTCTGTCACAAATCATTCCTAACATAAAGTAAACCTGTACAACTATATTACAACGAATATATAACGAAATAAAAGAAATGGATTCGAAACAGATTGATGTGATGGTGGCCGACGCCTCACATGAAGTTTACGTGGATAAGATTTTGGATACCATCCGAGAAGCTGCCAAGGTGCGCGGAACGGGCATCGCAGAACGCACACACGAATATGTGGCGACTAAAATGAAAGAAGGAAAAGCTATCATAGCTTTATGTGGAGACGAATTTGCAGGTTTCACCTACATAGAAAGCTGGGGAAACAAGCAGTATGTGGCAACATCGGGCCTCATCGTACATCCCGATTACCGCGGCTTGGGACTGGCCAAACGTATCAAGACGGCTTCTTTCCGCCTGGCACGCCTGCGGTGGCCCAAAGCCAAGATATTCAGTCTGACCAGCGGAGCGGCCGTTATGAAAATGAATACCGAATTGGGCTACGTACCGGTTACTTTCAATGAACTGACAGACGACGAGGCTTTCTGGAAAGGCTGCGAGGGCTGTATCAACCATGACATACTGGTAGCCAAAAACCGGAAGTTCTGCATTTGCACGGCAATGCTTTACGACCCGAAGTTACACGAGGAAGATAAAATATAATTAATTATAGATTTTGAATTATGAATGGGAACACACAGACTCGTTTACAAGCCTGATTCCCAATTTATAATTCAACATTCAAAATTCATAAGTATTATGGAAAAGAAGAAAAAAGTAGTAGTTGCATTCAGCGGTGGTCTGGACACCTCATTCACAGTTATGTATCTGGCCAAAGAGAAAGGATACGAGGTATATGCGGCTTGTGCCAATACCGGCGGTTTCAGCCCCGAACAGCTGAAGACAAACGAAGAGAACGCCTACAAACTGGGTGCTGTAAAATATATTACTTTGGACGTAACGCAGGAATATTACGAAAAGAGCTTGAAATACATGGTATTCGGCAACGTATTGCGTAACGGTACTTATCCTATTTCCGTAAGCTCCGAACGTATATTCCAGGCGCTGGCCATTGCACGCTACGCCAACGAAATCGGCGCAGACGCCATTGCACATGGTTCGACCGGTGCGGGTAACGACCAGATTCGTTTCGACATGACTTTCCTTGTCATGGCTCCGGGCGTGGAAATCATCACGCTGACACGCGACATGGCTTTGAGCCGCCAGGAAGAGATAGATTATCTGAACAAGCACGGCTTTGCAGCCGACTTCGCCAAACTGAAATATTCCTATAACGTAGGTCTGTGGGGTACTTCCATTTGCGGCGGTGAGATTCTGGACTCCGCACAGGGACTTCCCGAAAGCGCCTATCTGAAACATTGCACCAAAGAAGGCAGCGAACAGTTGCGCCTGACCTTCGAGAAGGGTGAGCTTAAAGCGGTCAACGATGAAAAATTCGACGACCCCATCAAGGCTATCCAGAAGGTAGAGGAAATCGGTGCGGCTTACGGCATCGGCCGTGATATGCACGTAGGCGATACGATTATCGGTATCAAGGGCCGCGTAGGTTTCGAGGCAGCCGCTCCCATGCTGATTATCGGCGCACACAAGTTCCTTGAGAAATACACATTAAGCAAATGGCAGCAATACTGGAAAGATCAGGTAGCCAACTGGTACGGTATGTTCCTGCACGAAAGCCAGTACCTGGAACCGGTAATGCGCGACATCGAAGCCATGCTGGAGTCTTCGCAACGCAATGTAAACGGTACTGCGATTCTCGAACTTCATCCGCTCTGTTTCTCTACCGTAGGCGTGGAAAGCGACGACGACCTTGTAAAGAACAAATTCGGCGAATACGGTGAAATGCAGAAAGGCTGGACTGCGGAAGACGCCAAAGGTTTCATCAAGGTGACTTCTACCGCACTGCGTGCCTATTACTCAAACCACAAAGACGAAGAAATCTAAATGATGAACCGAAAGCAAAAATTAACGCGCCCCCGAAACGGAAGAATGCTTTCCGGCGTATGTGCAGGACTGGCAAACTTTTTCGGACTCGACGTGTCACTGGTACGCATCATCTACGTTTTTGCTACGATCTTCACTGCGTTTGCAGGTACACTTATATATATCATACTATTAGTTATAATACCAGAAGAACCCAATAGATATTACCAACATGATTAAAGTAGGAATCATCGGCGGAGCCGGATACACGGCAGGCGAACTGATACGCCTGTTACTGAACCATCCCGAAGCGGAAATCGTATTCGTAAACAGCTCGAGCAATGCCGGCAACAAAATAACCGACGTACACGAAGGGTTGTACGGAGAGACGGATTTAACGTTTACCGACGAGCTTCCGTTGGACGAAATCGATGTGCTTTTCTTCTGCACGGCGCATGGCGACACCAGAAAATTCATGGAAAGCCACAACGTACCGGAAGACCTGAAGATAATCGACCTCTCCATGGACTATCGCATCAAGAGCGACGACCATGACTTCATCTACGGCCTTCCCGAGCTGAACCGCCGTGCCACCTGCACGGCAAAGCATGTTGCCAACCCCGGCTGCTTCGCCACCTGCATCCAGTTGGGCCTGCTTCCGCTTGCCAAGCATCTGATGCTGAACGGCGATATTATGGTGAATGCCATCACCGGCAGCACAGGTGCGGGCGTCAAGCCGGGAGCTACGAGCCACTTCAGCTGGCGCAACAACAACCTGAGTGTGTACAAGGCTTTCGAGCACCAGCACGTGCCCGAAATCAAGCAATCGCTCAAACAGCTCCAGAACAGTTTCGATTCGGACATTGATTTCATCCCCTATCGCGGTGATTTTCCCCGCGGCATCTTTACCACTATCGTGATAAAGACCAAAGTAGCGTTGGAAGAGATTGTCCGCATGTATGAAGAGTATTATGCCAAAGACTCCTTCACGCATATCGTCGGCAAGAACATCGATTTGAAGCAGGTTGTCAACACCAACAAATGCCTTATCCATTTGGAAAAGCATGGCGACAAGCTCCTTATCATCTCCTGCATAGACAACCTGCTGAAAGGAGCCAGCGGACAGGCCGTACATAACATGAACCTGATGTTCAATCTGGAAGAGACTGTCGGTTTGAGACTGAAACCCAGTGCTTTCTAAAGTATCTTTAATTTGTAATCAGTTACTGAAAGAATGAAACTATTCGATGTATATCCCCTTTTTGACATCAATATTGTCAAAGGAAAAGGCTGCCATGTATGGGACGATAAAGGTACGGAGTACCTCGACCTCTATGGCGGTCATGCAGTAATCTCTATCGGACATGCACATCCGCACTATGTAGAGATGCTCGGCAAGCAAGTAGCCACGCTTGGATTCTATTCCAACTCCGTTATCAACGAACTGCAACAGCAACTGGCAGAACGGTTGGGAAAGGTCTGCGGATACAATGATTATTCCCTTTTCCTTATCAACAGCGGAGCCGAAGCCAACGAAAACGCGTTGAAGCTCGCTTCGTTCCATAACGGACGGACTCGTGTGGTATCCTTCTCGAAAGCTTTCCACGGACGTACTTCATTGGCGGTAGAGGCAACCGACAATCCCAAAATCATTGCTCCCATCAACAACTGCGGACACGTCACCTATCTCCCGCTGAATGATACAGAGGCAATGAAAGCCGAACTGGCGAAAGGCGATGTATGCGCTGTAATCATCGAAGGCATTCAGGGAGTGGGCGGCATACAGTTGCCCACCGACGAGTTTATGCAAGCCTTGCGCAAGGCCTGTACAGAGCACAATACGGTACTGATTCTGGACGAAATCCAAAGCGGTTACGGACGTAGCGGCAAGTTCTTCGCCCATCAGTACAACGGTATCAAGGCCGACATCATCACCGTAGCCAAAGGCATAGGCAACGGATTCCCGATGGCGGGCGTACTTATCAGTCCGATGTTTACTCCTGTTTACGGCCAGCTCGGAACCACTTTCGGCGGAAATCATCTGGCTTGCAGCGCTGCGCTTGCCGTACTGGATGTCATAGAGCAGGAAGCTCTTGTAGAGAATGCCGCCCAAGTAGGCGCATACCTGATGGAAGAGCTGAAGAAATTCCCGCAAATCAAGGAAGTGCGCGGACGCGGACTGATGATTGGTCTCGAATTTGAAGAGCCTGTCAAAGAACTGCGTTTGAGGTTACTGAAAGAACAGCATGTATTTACCGGTGTCAGCGGCACGAACGTACTCCGCCTGTTGCCGCCCCTGTGTCTCGGCATGGACGAAGCGAACCTCTTCCTGGAACGTTTTAAGAAAGCACTTTGACAATTTACGGATAATCAGCCGGCAAAAGATACGACCGAAAGAAGAATACCTTCCTGTTTCGGTCGTTTTTTCATTAAAATCTTTACCTTTGCCCGAAGACAACTTTTTAAATGACAAGATGATATGAAAACAGCAATTATCGGTGCAGGAAATATGGGCGGCTCCATCGCCCGCGGTCTGGCAAAAGGAACCATCATCCCCGCCAGCGACATCATTGTTTCTAATCCCACGCAAGGCAAACTGGATGCGTTAAAGGCTGAGTTCCCCGCTTTGCAAACCACACGCGACAATCAGGAAGCCGTTACCGGCGCCGAGCTCATCATACTCGCCGTCAAACCGTGGCTGATAAAACCGGTGGTAAGCGAACTCAAGCTGAAAAGCAAGCAGATACTTATCTCCGTAGCTGCCGGCATCCCTTTCGAAGAACTGGCACACTACGTGGCAGACAAGGAGATGACCATGTTCCGCCTCATCCCCAACACCGCCATCAGCGAGATGGAAAGCATGACGCTCATTGCAAGCCGTAACGCCAGCAAGGAACAGGAACAGCTTTTGCTCGACATCTTCAACCAGATGGGACTTGCCATGCTGATTCCCGAAGATAAGATAGCGGCAACCACCGCCATGACTTCCTGCGGCATCGCTTATGTACTGAAGTATATCCAGGCAGCCATGCAGGCCGGAATAGAACTGGGCGTTTACCCCAAGGACGGCATGCGCATGATAGCCCAGTCGGTAAAAGGCGCCGCCGAACTGATTCTGAACAACGACACGCATCCCGCCATAGAGATTGATAAGGTATGCACTCCCGGCGGAATTACAATCAAGGGTATCAACGAACTGGAACATCAAGGATTCTCTTCCGCCATTATCAATGCCATCAAAGCAAGTAAATAACCGTACTAATCCACTTAATAAAAACCACATGGACGAACAGATTAAACAAATAGCCGAACGCCTGCGCGGACTGCGCGACGTATTGGAATTGAATGCCGAAGACATCGCCCGCGATTGCGACATCCCGGCAGAAGAGTACCGTCTTGCCGAAACGGGAGAATTCGACATCTCCGTAAGCATGCTGCAAAAGATAGCCCGCCGTTACGGCATCGCACTGGATGCCCTGATGTTCGGCGAAGAGCCGAAGATGAGCAGCTACTTCCTTACCCGTGCCGGCAAGGGAACCAGCATCGAGCGCACAAAAGCCTATAAATACCAGTCACTGGCTGCCGGCTTCATGAACCGCAACGCCGACCCGTTCATCGTCACCGTCGAACCCAAGCCGGATAACGAGCCGATACACTACAACAGTCACTCCGGACAGGAATTCAACCTTGTACTGGAAGGCCGCATGATGCTGAGCATCGACGGCAAAGACTTGATTTTAAACGAAGGAGACAGTTTGTATTTCAACTCCAAACTGCCTCACGGCATGAAAGCACTGGACGGAAAGAAAGTACGTTTCCTTGCCGTAATCATGTAACAACACATAGAAGAACGGAGAATGAAGAAATTCCAAAAGTTATGGTAGAAAGATTTTTATCGCAAACGTCCTTTACATCTCAAGAGGACTTCATCAAGAATTTAAAGATTAACGTACCGGAGAATTTCAATTTCGGTTATGACGTAGTGGATGCCTGGGCGGCCGAACATCCCGACAAGCCCGCACTGCTCTGGACCAATGACAAGGGCGAGCACATCCAGTTCTCATTTGCCGACATGAAACGCTATACGGACATGACGGCTTCCTATTTCCAGAGCCTCGGCATCGGCCACGGCGATATGGTAATGCTCATTCTGAAACGCCGCTATGAGTTCTGGTTCAGCATCATCGCACTGCATAAGCTGGGAGCCGTCGTTATCCCCGCCACACACCTGCTTACCAAGAAAGATATTGTATACCGCTGCAATGCCGCAGACATCAAGATGATTGTCTGTGCCGGCGAAAGCGTCATTACCGACCACATCACGGCTGCCATGCCCGACTCTCCGAGTGTGAAGAAGCTGGTCAGCGTAGGCCCGGAGATAGCCGAAGGTTTTGAGGACTTCCACAAAGGCATTGCCGATGCCGCCCCTTTCGCACGACCGGAGCATCCCAACAGCAACGACGATATTTCCTTGATGTACTTCACCAGCGGCACTACCGGCGAACCCAAAATGGTGGCGCACGACTTCACGTATCCGTTGGGGCACATCGTTACCGGAAGTTTCTGGCACAACCTGCACGAAAACAGCCTGCACCTCACCATTGCCGATACGGGCTGGGGTAAAGCCGTATGGGGCAAGCTGTACGGACAATGGATAGCCGGAGCCAACATCTTTGTATACGACCACGAGAAATTCACTCCTGCCGATATTCTGACAAAGATACAGGACTATCACGTCACCTCGCTTTGTGCACCGCCTACCATCTTCCGGTTCCTGATTCACGAAGACCTGACGAAGTACGACCTCTCTTCATTGCAGTATTGCACCATTGCCGGAGAAGCGTTGAACCCCGCCGTATTCGATACATTCAAGAAACTGACAGGCATCAGCCTCATGGAAGGTTTCGGACAGACCGAAACCACCCTTACCGTAGCCACCATGCCGTGGATGCAACCCAAGCCGGGCAGCATGGGATTGCCCAATCCCCAATACGACGTAGACCTGATAGACCATGACGGCCGTTCGGTAGAGGCCGGTGAACAAGGACAGATTGTAATCCGTACCGACAAAGGCAAGCCGCTCGGTCTGTTCAAGGAATATTACCGCGACGCCAACCGCACCCGCGAAGTATGGCACGACAACATCTATTACACCGGCGATGTTGCCTGGAAGGACGAGGACGGCTACCTCTGGTTTGTAGGCCGCGCCGACGACGTTATCAAGAGCAGCGGTTACCGCATCGGCCCGTTCGAAGTGGAAAGCGCCCTGATGACGCATCCCGCAGTTATAGAATGTGCCATCACCGGAGTTCCCGATGAAATACGGGGACAAGTGGTGAAAGCCACCATCGTACTGTCCAAAGACTATAAGAACCGCGCCGGCGAGGAGCTGGTCAAGGAGTTGCAGAACCACGTAAAGAAAGTGACCGCTCCTTACAAATACCCCCGTGTCATAGAGTTCGTTGACGAACTTCCCAAGACCATCAGCGGTAAGATACGCCGTGTGGAAATCCGGAAGAACGACGAGAAATAACCGCTTCGGAATAAGCAGAAGCATAGATGGCTTGTAAAAGAGACAGCGGTTGTATCAAAATGATGACTGACGTATTATCTGTCATTCTATAATTGATACAACCGCTGTCCTGTTCTTTGGCATGAAGACTACCGCTTCCGTACTATATCCTGCAAACTCTTCTCTGCCGACGACCACACATTCTCGGCCAATGCCGCCATACGAGGAAAGAGCGAGAACTCCGTTTCCATGTAACAGGAATATACCCTGTCCATAAGCACCCCGGATAAGTTCAGTCCGTCGAATAGTCAACGAATAAGGAAGCCACCGGAAATTCCACTGTTATTCCGATTGACCAGCATATTTCTTGAATAACATAGATGACGAATTATTAACCTTGCAAATATAAGATTTTCATGCAAATAAAAAGATAAAAGGATTATATTTGCACAAGATTCAGAGAACGCCACGACATCATGAATAGTAAAATGCGGACCGGAAGAGATATGATTCTCTTAATGATTATACTGTTCCTGTCCGATAATATATGCGCACAAGATGCTTATATCCACCGTCTCGGCATTGAAGGCCGGGCGGGATATATTTTCCCCACCAGCTCCTTTCTGCGGGGTGAAAACGATATGCGCAAAATAATGAGGTCTGCTTGCTCCGCCCACTTGAAGTACTCATTCCGGCTGCCACCGGGTACTGCCGCCGACCGGGTATACGGAAGTTCCTATCAGGGAATAGGATTGGGCTATTTCGATTTCGGCAACCGCAGGGAAATGGGAACTCCCGTTGCCCTCTACGCCTTCCAAGGCGCCCGCATCGCCGGAATCACTCCCCGCTTGTCGCTTAACTACGAATGGGGGTTCGGCGCATCTTTTGGCTGGAAGCCGTATGACTATCTCAGCAATCCCAACAATACTGTAATGGGAAGCAAAGTAAACGCCTATCTCAGCGCAGGCATTCACCTGAACTGGATACTTTCCCCGCGGTTCGACCTCAATATCGGCGCAACGGCAGTACATTTCTCCAACGGTAATACCCGGTACCCCAACACCGGACTGAACACGATAGATTTTAAAATCGGAGTGGCATATAATTTCAACCAGGACATTGACAAGACCTTGCAACCGTTGCAGCAAATTCCGGTTCCGGCATTCCCCCGGCATGTCAGCTATGACCTTATGCTGTTCGGTTCGTGGAGACGGAAAGCCGTAGACGTTCCCGGCGGACAAGTCCCCGCTCCCGGCAAATACGGCGTAGCCGGGTTCTGTTTCGCTCCGATGTATAACTTCGGATATAAATTCCGTGCAGGAGTATCCCTGGACGGTGTCTATGATGCCAGCGCCAACATTTATACAAAGGATTACGCTACCCAACTCGATGGTGCCAGCGAGGAAAAGGCATTCGGCACTCCCCCGCTTCGCAAACAACTCTCTCTGGGTGTCTCGGCACGCGGAGAATGGGTAATGCCCTACTTTACCGTCGGCATAGGTTTCGGAGCCAATATCCTGCATGGCGGGGGCGACTTGCAATCATTCTACCAAATCCTGGCGCTCAAAATAGATATGACCCGCGACACATTCCTGCATGTCGGCTACAACCTGAAGGATTTCCACGAGCCCAACTATCTGATGCTGGGTATAGGGTATCGGTTTAATAACAGGCGTCCCCGACTTCACATCGGTTTCCCACTTTAGGAAAGGTGGTAGGAATGCAGTCCGGAGAATGGCTGGATGTAGCAGGCTATGAACTGATATTGAAATAAAGAAAACTGTTTTTTGGTCGTCACTCGTCACCTATTGCCCGTATCCCTTTACCAGAGGGCGATACAGAGGTGACGAGAAGTGTGACGACCGGTGACGAGAAACTATCGGTCATCACTAAAATATCCGCTTCTTCAGCATTTCATCTTCTATAACTATTTAATTATCTGTCACTTTACCCAATAATACACATCTCATCATATTTTGCGGCATTCTGCCCATATTAAGGGGAAAAAAGTACCCCAACCCCTTACATTTCACCCCAAAATGCACAAGGAAAATACACTTTCTCCCTGTTATTTTTCTAACGTTACACCCTATATTATGTCATCATGGCTCTTGAAAAATTCCGTTTTGCAACTGCGAACCATACGGTTTCCATCTGCGGGCTGTACAGCCCGCAATTGGCAACCGTGGAGCCCGCAATTGCAAAACGAGGTTTTTGCTGATATACAGCTGCATTTACAACGCTCCTTTACGACATAATACACTATGGACAACGATATTTCTTACAGGGGATTCCAACTGAAACAGCTAACGTATATACTTTTTCGGTTTACATCTTGGTTTACATGAGCGGCATAATTCAAGGTAAAATGCGACTCTATTTTTGCTGAAATTATATGCTTAAATATAAAATCCCTCAGATTGTTACGTTGACCCGTTTTTACGTTGACCCCAAAAACAGAGCGGTCCGAAAAAAAATAGGGTCAATGTAAAAACCTGAGGGGTAATATTTGTAAAAATCCTATCTTTGCATAA
>OBYK01000091.1_pt1 | contig 70725 bp, 79 predicted proteins | sample 1476721 | NCBI WGS metagenome assembly OBYK01 (sample SAMEA2580191, study PRJEB22360) | human gut metagenome | biome: human gut; feature: human-associated habitat; material: faeces | place: Denmark | collected 2008/2010
CGTAACGTTCCGGCCCTGAATATTGACGTGCATTGAATGATCCTGTGATATTCGGTAAGCCCGCGCTTTTAAACGTTCCGGCTGACCCAATTGAGGTTGTGCCCTCGACAAAACGATTCGCTAAATTTGGCAAGTTAAAAGTTGTACTTCCATCACCACTGCCATGTTTTGTACCAATAACTGCGAAAAGCGCTGCGTATGTCGATCGACTCACAGCTGCACCGTTGCAGAGAAGCCAGCCATCAGGAACTGAATAGAAGTGTCCAAGCATTCCTGTTGGCATGCTCAACGGCTTTAGCTTAGGGAGCAGATCATTCAATGCCTGAGAAATTTGAGTAAGAGTTGCCATGCCAACCTCTTTCAGATGTCAGATGTTCACAGTTTCACCACCCAGCTTGGCAACAGCCTGGGTCAACTGAGTGACAATTATTTTTAAAGATTCGACTTCTTGTGCAGTTGTGCCGCCAATCGGTCGTCCGCCTGGCGTAGCACCATCACCCGCATAAAGTGTCCATGTTTCTGTATTCAGTACAACTTCTCGATCTGCAGGAATTATTTGAGCCAGTTCGGCAGTCGTGTAGCCTTTAATTTGGATAGCTACACCGCCTGCCTGAAAATCGAGAGGTGTTGCGAGTTTCTTTGCTGTCACTGCTCGCTCAGCAAGATGCAGCTCTTTCACTGATCCTGCCTTGAGCGCAGCACCATCAAGAGCCCCATCTTTAGTCCATTTGAAAGACTGCAACGCCTCAAGAAACTGTGTGATGCTCGGCGGCTCGACTTGCGTCATGCCGCATGCATCGATCACCGAGATGCGCATCTGATCTATCAAATAGAACCACGCAGCCCCTGGTTTGGTTGCGGGAGTCCCGGTTTTTGGATTGCCGGACGTTGGATAACCTTTTGAACTCAAAGTGCTTAGCGACGGCGGCGAATCGATCGCTGACGCCTGCCAATAACCTGATGTCATGCTTCTTCCTCATAGATGAAAATTACGTATACGTGTGCAGGTGCAAGCGCACGTATCATGCACTCGAGAAGTGCATTACCCCATCGGGCAAGATGCTCATCAACACCCCACGTCACATCGAAATACTCTGCGTTTCCGTCGGACCTGATAGTGATGCCAAGAGTCATCACCGTCGTCCATTGTTCGTCCCAGAGCGCGTCGTCAACTGTGCTGTCGACTGTGTGCTCCGTGAATGTCGTCACTTTTGCCTGATAGCCGAGAGTGCCGGCGAGCGACTCGAAAAATGCAGCCGTCAATCCCAAATTTGAAGTGATCTTTGCGAGCAGTTCCTGCCGCATTTGTTCACGAGATGGATCAGCAATCGCTGCGAGACACTCTGACGGGATACCCCACTCGTCGAACCATCGTTCAAGCTCCTCTATTGAGGAGCGCGGATCAGCCTCTTCAAGTACAGCATTTGCACGCTCGTCAACTCTTGCAGCCTCTCGAGCTAAGGCATACAGAATTGCGTCAAGCATGCCGCCCTGCCGACGATGCCAGATCGGGCCCCGCGGAAGCAGAGCCTCAACTTGATGCGCATAATGTTTTTCCGTCAGTGCCATATCACACCCATGTGATCGTGCCAGGAACGTAGATCTCTCCTACGACCGTACTCACATCATCTGTTGGCGTCACAATGCGATAACTCTTCACCTCCGAGACGCCGCTAATTGCTCGATCTATTGAGGTTCGCAAAACGGCGCCGCCTGGGACAGCTTCAGCAAGCACAACGCTCTCGATCGCAGACTCGATCTTGGCCTTCACGGCTTCATCGTCCGGGAGTATGTCGAGCGTGATGTCGAGCGGTTTCGGGACTGGCGCGACTACGTGCAGTATTGCCGTCACCGGCATTTGTGAAGTGATGTACTCATCGACGCGTTTCACCATCGTCTCTGTCGGTATCCCGTTTGACGTCATGCCGTCTGTCATAAAACGCACCGTCACATGACCTTGACCGAGCTCCTGGGGATAGCACCACGCTCGAGTGACACCTGAGACCGCAAGCGTCCAAGCAACGTAATCCGCCCTTGTCCCAGCTTTGGGCGGGCTTTTCTGGCGCAGAAGCAAGCGCTCGCGCAAGCTCTCATCGTCCTCTGCCTCCGCGCCGCCAGTAAGTTCGTCTGCAGTCGCTATGCTCATGATCCCCGCTATAGGACTGACGAGCGTAAGTTCCATGCCGGCTTCTGAATTGCCCGAGGCACCTGCCACTGTAGCTTCGATAGGAGCTTTACCATCGATGCTTGCTGCGGTAGTTACGTAGACGCTGCCATCTTCAGCTTGAAGCTGTGTACCGACCGGCACGGTGCCAGTGCCGATGAAGGAGACTTCACCAGTCGCAGCTGAAGCTGCTTTGCGGTAGATGCCGTATTCGGACGCACGGCGCTCAAGATACGCACCTTCTGCTGTCGTCGTGAAGCACTGTCGCAACACGAAGGCGATAAATCCATGCAAACCATGCGAAACGCCTGAGATAACTCGCACTAGCACAGGTACGAGCGACCAGCGCATAGCCTTCTTTCCCATGCGGCTCTCGGCATCTGCCTGCACACGTTTAATAATCTGCGAAAGAGTTGGTCTTTCAAAAGACATGTCAGCTCCAAACGTTTTGGAAACGAGCGGCAAGCGCTTGCGTGTCGTCAGGCTTGAAACAAACGACTGTGAGCGTCAATTGATCTATATCGCTACGCTCAGCAGTCACCTCGATGCGAGCGACAACGGCATCTTCAGTGAGCCATTTAAGCGCCTCTTTGGCGTAGGCCTCAGCGCGTCTGAGCATCTGCGGAAGCATCTTCTGACGCTGCAGCAACCACAGCCGCGAACCGATCCGGTCACCAGTTTCCTGAGCAAATGTGTCGCCCCACCAACCCTGGCGGTATGGCGCTACCGGACCATCATCTGCAGCCGATTTACGCCATGAAAAAAGGCTGATAAGTACAGCTTGCGCTAGCTCATCAGCCTCAAAGTCAGAAATGTCTGCTGTCTTTCCGTTGAGAATTAGTTCCATAGATACCTTAGTTTTCAGCTCCTCCGGTTTGGCCACTGCCTGGTTGCACGCCAGAGTGTTTGTGAGTTTTGAGACCAATACCGTCCGCTGTGACATCACCCCCCGAAACCTTGATGTCACCCGTGACAGCCGCACCGTTGCCTCCAGAGATAGCCATGCCGCCGGTGCCGGTGATAAGGTTTGCCACTTTTAGTGCGCCAGTGATTTCAACCGTTGGAGCATCGATCTTCACTGAAGCCGCTTTGAGAGTCGCAGCACCGCTCACTGTTGCGGTCAGTGTGCCGCCGACGGTCGCCTCGAGCTGTTTGTCTGTGTGGATCACAATTCCATCGCGCGTGAGATGCACCTTCTGTCCTTGGTCGTCATAGAGTGCAACTTCACCGGCTTTCAATTTCGTCAGCCGATAGCGCCGGTCAGCGATACAAAAAACTATGCCGTGGCTGCGATCGCCGCCGAAGAATGCTGCAAAAGCTTCCGGCTGTTCATCGTCGAGCGGCTCAGATGTAAACCCATAAGGCTCAACATGCTCAAGATCGTCGCGTACTTCATCTGCAAGCAGCCTCACCTGCACCACGCGCATCTTTTTTGTGCCGTCCGCCGCGGATACCGTCCCGCGGGCAAGCACATCATCCAATCTGCCCATAAAAAAAACGGCCACATCTCTGCGACCGTCCTCATTCGTATATTCGTATGTGACTGGTTCAATGCATGCGAACCCACTCACCTTTTGATGACTCGTGCCACTCTTCTTCCTGCCCGTCGCGCCCGTAGCGTTCGACAAAGACCCGATCATCTTGCACCTGTATTCGCTTGATATCTCCGTCTTTATGAGGCGTCACAATATTAGGATTCAGCTCGCTGTGATAAACGCAGTTTCTGTCACTCAACAGACCGTACTTGTTGATGTATTTCTCACAGACAAACGCACCGGCAAAGCTCGTCTGAGCCATCGCAATTAAGCTTAATGCCGCAACGAATCGCCTCATTTCACACCTTTCCAAGCATTCTTAGTTACCACGTTACTTTGAGATGATACATCTCGCTTAAATGCCGACGGCAAACTAACTTCCAGAGTTGTAATCATTCCGCTCGCAGAAAGCTGAAAGATAATTTTTGTCACCAACATCAAATCGCTGCGCTTCAGAATTTCGTCTTCAACACGAATAAATTGATTAGGACGCCACAGAGTGCCGTCGCTTTGACGCCATCCTTGTATTGTGTATGACGCTTTCAAAGACACTCCACGGCGATATGCGGCTTCAAAGTTAGCTCTCGCAGCACACATCTGCCCGCCACTCTGACCAGAATCCTTCAAAACCAGAAGTCGGAAGCGGCCTACATCAGAATCTGTTGCTGTACCTTTGTCTTCCGCTGCAGATCGACCAAAGTCAGTATCAATTCCTGCGTGTTGACCAACAGCGATGTAGTGCGAATAACGCTTTGAGAAATCGAATGCCGAACTGCCAGCAAGTATGTTGACGCCCAATTCAAGCGCGTCCGCCGCTTGTCCGGCGCTCCCGGGCTCTGTGATCACGAGATTTCCTTGTTCGTCATCCATGACGACTAAGTTCTCTTTCGTAATCAAGCGGTTAATTGACTCAAATACCTTTTCGCCGGGATTTACTGTGTGATTTGTGAGCGTCTTACCTATGCCGACTTCATCTTTCACAGTTACACCGTAAGGCTTCGCTAAATCCGCAATGATTTGGGAAACGGACTGATTTTTCCATGAAGTTGCGGGATTCGTACTCGTCGTTGTTATCGCTGTGCCACTTTTGCCCTTTACACCAACCCAAGCGTTCTTCGATCCCGCTACCGCATATGCGGCTGATGGAGGACAACACTCCACCAAATCGACCGTTCTCGACTTTCCTTGTATCTGCACCTTAACAGACTTCCCGTCATACTGGATTGGTGTCGAGGAGATCCATCCGGTGCAAACCAAATCATCGCCGATGTAAACCTGCACTAAATCTCCGTTTCGAAAAAAAACGAAGTCGGTACTGCCCGGGAATTTCTCTGTCACCTCCAGAGCGAACGCGCGAGATAGCTGCTCGATGCCCGTTTCGATTCTTACAGATTTCCAACCACCAAAGCGGCGGCGGCCAATACGAACCTCAACTCTGTTGTCAGTCATTCACTCAAAATCCTTAACGGAGACGCTGGACAGAAGCCTTCATGACGAACCCCATTCCGGAGTGCTATTTCCGAATCGCGAGTTGCATCATCGTGATAATCGTAGGCAAGCACCACAGCAGGAACAACATCCGTTGGCGTCACAGTGATTAAGCGCTGCTGCAAATCTGCACGTGATGTAAGTACCTCAAAGACTGCGACGCGGGCATCTTCGATCTTTTTGTACATCTCATCGTTGGTCTCGAGCAGAAGCTCCGTATCGAGCGCCTCTGTGAGCACCGTACGAGTTTCAATGAGTTCATCGTAGCTCCTGACATGAACTGTCATTTCGGAAAGATCGTCCCGAGTCGTGAGCGTCGTGCCTGGCGCCGAAGAGTCTTTGTCAGAGCCCACGAGAGCGCTCACGCCGACCATCTGCGCGATAAGAAGCTGACGCGTCAGCGTTTCTACCGCCGCACGATTCTTCATCACAGTCTTCTGCACATCCGAGAGTGTCGTCCCTTCCTCAACGACCTTTCTGTAAGCTTTAGTGCCAGACGAAAGTTTGTCGTGCCCAACCAAATTTTCGAGCTGCTTCGCCACACTGCGCCACGCAGAAACAGTTGTTGCCCACCGCGAAAGTCCTAGCGCACCGGCGAGCTTCGTCGCGAAGATCTTCGGATCAGTTGAAAGCAGTGACATGGCCTTCGACGCAGTCTCAGCTACTCCCTCAGCAAAATCGAAGATTTTGGAGAGTTCCGAGTTACTAATGATCCCTAGGCAGTCGAGAATGTCGCCCTGGAGCGCAGAGTCGATGTACTCGTTGATCGTCTTAAGATCGATCGACGTCACAAACCGATCAATAGCCGACTCTTCGACAGCATCTGCAACATCGAATGCTTCACTCTCAGCGTCCACCGAAATCGTCGGAAATTCGAGAATGCCGGCCTCTGTCGCGGTGATCACCACCGACGCAACTCCGAGTGCCGCATCAAATTTGAGCTCTGAGATAGAGGTAATCGTCACCTCCATCTCGCCCAGCCAAGGGTGTATGAGCGTGCCAGACCCAGGAGCCTCCAGCTCTGCCATTAAGGATTGAGCCTGAGCGATATAGTCATCACCAATAACGAACGCAGTGAGAGTGATCTGTCGCGTCGCTCGCCCTAAATCTTCAACAAATGGCTGATCCTTTTGAGGATATTCGTGGACCACCGTACGGCGCCCAATTTTCAAACCTGACGCAGTCACCTCAAAGGGTATACCTCTAAAGCTTGCCGGCTGAAGCTGATCAGAGAACTTACTCATCCAAAACCTCAGTATGAGTAACGGTCGGCATAACCGACGGAGCCAAGAATGTCGAGGCCGCCACTGCCTTGAGCGTCAGTGATCGCCGCCGATGCGCCGCCGGTCGCAGTTACGTCGACCGCGACGCGGCCACTCACATGCTGCGATGCAGTTAAGTTCACTGGCTCGACCCGCTGCACGGTTGCGGACTGTGTGCTGCCCGATGTTTTCGAGTCGCTCGAGAACCAGTTCTTCACGAAATCAGGCACGAGGGAAGCGAAGTCGAAGTTTGCGAAGAAGTCACGGATGATTCGACCAACATTTTGTACGCTTTTCTTGACACTCTCATACCAACCAGTACAAGCCTTCGCCCACGAATCTGGAAGCAAGTTGAACACGCTCTTGATGACATCATCAATACTGCGGAGCACCGCTGGAAAATCTCCGCGGAAAACTGCTTTAGCCGTTGAAAGTATCGAAGAACCTACTGCCCCAAATCTCTCGGTGAGACGATCCCATGCTGCGGCGACAAAATCGACACAGGCCTGAGCACCTTCCTTGATTGCTGGCCAGATGCGATCCCAGTTCGCGATCACAAGCCCCGCAGCAATTGCAACGGCGCTGATCACGAAGCCGACGGGTCCGAGTGCACCTGCCATAGCGACCCCGACTGTGCGGGCGATAGTCGCAAGCGTGCTGAATGTCTGAATCATCGTCATCACACTCGAGCCGAGAGCGACGACAGCCATAATCGTCTTTCCTGCCATAATCGCGCCCATCGTGTACAAGACTGTATTGAACCCACCTACAGCATTGAAGGCACGAATCGCGTAATCCGCAAAAGCCAGGATCCCACTCACGATTCCTTCGAAATCAATACTCTCAAGCGATTGCGCGAAGCGCTCAGCAACTTGGGCGAACTTCTCAGAGAAAGCCTCCCGATTTGCGACGATCATGGTCTGGATACGCCCAGTCATGCGTGTGATTGTCGGCGCTAATGATGAAGCTATTGTGTTGCCCACTGAAGTCACAACAAGGTGTAAGTTTGTGAACCCCGTGCTCAGATCAGAAGCTGATTTCACCGCATCCCGACTCATTACGATGCCAAGTCGATGAGCTTCGGCACTCATATCGTCGAGCCCTGCAGCTCCAGCAGTCAGCATCGGTAAGAGCTTACGACCGCCCTCACCGAAGACGGCCATTGCCATCGAGGCTCGCAACGTCGGATCCTCGTTTCTCTGTATTGCGTCAGCAAAGTCACGGAAAACGTCTTCAACCGAGCGCATGTTTCCGGCAGCATCTTTCATCTTGATGCCAAGAGCGTCGAAAAGCGTTGCCGCTTTCGATGTCGTGTCCATCCCCGTTGCGATTTCAGTCATGTGCTTGCCGAAATCCTTGAGCGCATCTTCAAGCGTTTCCTGAGAAGCGCCAGCCTGCACAGCCGCGTAGCCCCACTCTTGCAGGCGTTCGACACCCACTCCGACGCGCTGACTCATCTTGTCGAGCCCATCGCCAGTTGCTGTGAAACTCGATACCGCCTGTTGCATACTGAAGCCGACAGATCCAGCTGCCGCGGCAAGAGGACCGCCAACAATACTGCCGAGGTTTTTTGCGTTCTCGGCAACGTCCATCACAGACCGATTGAAGAGTCTTAACTGCTTCTGGAAACCCGTGAATTTCGTCGACTGAACGACCTTGGCAAGTCCAACCCATCGGGCGGAGAACGCTTTGACCACTGGCGATGCAACGTCTCTGATCGCAAGAACGGCAGTCAATCTAAAGTCTTTACCCGCCATCTGTTCTCTCCATTGCGATGCGATTCCATTGAGCCACGTAAAGATCTTGTTCCGAAAAGGACATCTGCATAGTCTTCGAAGGAGCGAGCCTCCACACATACGCGAGATCAAAGCATCGCGCCAGGATGTCTTCTACTCGGCCCCTTCCCCGAAAAAACCCATCACCATCCAACACAGCACATTGAAGTCTTTGAGTGCGAGTGTTTCAATTACCGAAGGCGGCAGCCCTGCGAGTTTTGAAATGTAAGCTGCGCACACAGCAGTGTTGAGATGAGGCATGCCGTCAAGATCTACTGTGTATGGCATACCAAGCTGTTTGCACATCTTTGTAGTCGGCTCCTTCAGATCGAGCTCGCTAATCTTCTCGCCAGCGTGTTCGATCGGATGCTTCAATTCGTACTTCATGCCAAATCTCCATCCAGCCCTTCAAACCGAAGGCTGATCGTTCCGTCTACAGGCTTAAAGGCTGCATCACCTACAAGCCACGCATCACTAAGTGTGTAAACCATACCGTTTGCGCATTCAGCAGTGATCGTCATGGATTCACTTTCCATGAGCGTTTCAGTAGGAAAGTCAGAAGTCACAATGAAGTCGCCTGCGATATAGGGCGTAGCGATCGTCTCCTTGAAGCCAACTGGGCCACCCGTCGAAGCCATCGTCTCACGAGTAACTTTTGCCATTGGGAACTCTAGGTTCCCCTGCAGTTCGAGCTGCTGACCGTCCACTTTGAAATAGCAAGTACCTGCTAGTCGCTTACCCATTTGTTATTCCTCCGCGTACTGAAGACGGAACTGGTTGAGAAGTGCGAAAACACGCAGCTGATTTACATAGTCTGGCGGGAACAGCACATCGAGACGATTTGGATTGTCCGCATTGCGTTCGACGATGAGGTACTTCTTGAAAAGGTCCCTGTTCTCACAAATGCCTGAGGTCTCTAGACGTGCATATTCAGCTACGAGTTCGCCGCGGATCACAGACGGTGTAACTATTGCCTGACCAGCGCCGTAGCGAGTACCGTCGCTCGCGAGCTTATGGCGCGCGTACTTCGACGTGATGATTGATTTGAGTCGGCGCAGCACGTAGGCAGACGTATGCAGCGTCTCGGAGTCGAGGTAGGACGCATCGGCGTCCCCCATAGAGTTCCTCTGATACGTCGTGATCGCCCTTTCGATCTGCACCGTGCCGCTCACAGTCGTGAGCGTGGCGATGCCGTTCTCCAACAGTGTCTGGCGCTCCGTGAGAATGAACCGATTCTGCGTCGGCGAGGCCATGACGCCGGTAAGAGCTCCAGTCTGCGTCGGACGGGCCGGATCGGCCGAGATGAAGACAGCAGTGCGCGCGACGTAGGCCGCGAGCACCTCTTCAACCGCAGTTGGCATCGAAGGCTCGACGCCGACGATCGTCATGTGCTGGTCGTTGCGAGCCGCGCCGAAGGTCTTGAGCTCTTCGAGCGTACCGCGCTTCGCGGTATACACGTGACCGTAGATTTGGCGGAAAGGAGACCAACGGCCCGATGTGTCGTTCATCTCTGTCTTGAACGCATCGAGCACGACGGCGTCCGAGTAGGGACAACCGATGAAATCGTACTGCTCGTCGCCCATAGCTTCGATTGCCTGATCAATCTCAGGATCAACCGTTCCGCCAGACATTGGCGTGATTGTCACGCTGATACCGGAAGGTGTCGCCTCGCCATTGATGAGACCACGAAGGTTGAGTGCAAGCTGAATGCCATTTCCGATCGTACCCTTCGTTCGTGCTGCAATCGTGCAGATTCCGTCAGCGGCACCTGCCGTAACCGGCAGATCCTTTGAAAGAGAGATTGAGTCTGATAGTGCAATCGCGATTTGAGCACCCGTATCACCTTCTTTCACGGCCACCAGCAGGCGTTCGCCTCCAATGTAGAAGGAGAGCGTACCGGCCTCGAGGGCGGTTCCTGTAATCTCGACCTTGCCTGCTGCCGCCCCTGCAGACTGACCATCGGCTAATGGGATACACACGAGCTGACCGAAGCTGTCGACGGTACGATAGGCATCTACCATACGTGCGAGCATCGAACCGCGACCGAAGAGTTTCTTCGCCATCGCTACAGTCGAAACTGTCACCGGCACACCCTCTTCGGCCGTTCCCGACTCAAGCTTCTGACCAATCAATAAACTCTGAGAAGTATTAGTCGGCGTGTAAGCCGCAGAATTATCCATCTCAGCATAAAAAAGCGGCACTCGAATGCCGCTCGGAATGGTATTGAAAGAAATACTCATAGATCCACCTTGATATGTCCTTCGAGCCGGCCATCCGGCTGATCTTTCTGCATCGACGGATCAATGCAGTCCACATCGACATCCATGCCATCGAACGGCGACAGGGCATCGAGCTCGACCTTCTGGTAAGTGTCAGAAGTATCGATGTAGGTCTCAAAAGAAAACTCAAACTGATAGGCAGCACGTGCCGCGTCGATGTAGATGAGAACTCCGCCTTCGTAGACGATCTCACTGAACTCATCCTTGGGCTTCATGTGCCACGAAAGAATCGCTCGAAAGATCTCTGGACGCAGTACTTCAAGCCACCGACCGGCATCCTGCCCACGTTCGTCTGCACAGTTCGGCACGACTACGATCACCCCGAAGGTATTCGTAATCACCTGGTAATACCCGTTATTGGACTCCTGCGCTCCAGCATCCTCACGAAGCGGAGCAACGTAGGCAAAAGGCACGGGCGCATTCTCAGCGCGCTCAAGGCCTGCCCACTGCGCTGCGCCGCCAACCCTCTGGTGAAAGGAAGGGCAACGCTCTCGCAATGCGCTAATGATTGGATCCAGCTTCATACAATCCCCGGCTTAATGGCGTTTGCTAGCGCGTTTGCCATCGTTTCATGAAATGTTCCTGAATACTGCTCGGCCGCTGCTGGAACAAAGTTCTTACGCGGCTTCGCTACCTTCTCACCTGGTCGTTTTTTGTGACGCCGGGATTGCTCCAGCGTTTCTGATCCTGGCCCACGATGCCCATAAACGACAAATGCCGGGTAATAAACCGGCATTCGCTGAGTCTTCGTCGGATAAACCGCGACGGAGTAGCCTGATCGGGACACTTTGACGCGTAGAGAGCGTTGCATTTCACCAGAGTCGCGGCCCGGAAAGTCACCAGCCTCGGAAACAGACCGTCGCGAAATCAACTTTCTGGCAAGTTTACGAACGTCATTACCTGCTTTCCGGAGTGGCTTACGCAACTCTTTCGAGTCGTAATCAATCGTTCGAAATCCAGGATCGACGCGTGTTTGAACCAACATTTGCTTTCTCCTCGACGTCAAGCACAGTGAACCGGTTGACCCCGCCAAGATCAGCAACGCGCTGCACGCGGTAGCGAATGCCGTCAACCTCAAGCTCAACCACCCCGGCGAAGTCCTGCGGGCGAGTGCGACCATTAATGCGACGTACCGTGATGCGGTGCGTCACGCCGGAATCGACCTGCTTCGCGCCCCAGTAGATAGTCGCGCCCACGGGTTCGATCTTCCCCCAGACCTCATCCTCGTGAGCTGTCGCCTTCGAGAAGCCTAGGCGATCATCCGGGAGATGGACGGTGAAGAAGATCTTCACGCGGCGGTTGAGCTCTCCAATCTGCGGAAGATTCATAGCCACACCCTGTAGGGATCAAGCAGCGCATTAACGAATGGCAATGGCTTGAGCTCTCCGGCAGTTGCGGCCTGGCGCTGTTCGTAGAAGTGTGCAACCTGAACCAAGATCCACTGTCGGATGCCCGCTGGGATGTCTTCAGCATTGGTGCCGAATCCTTCGACTCCATCACGAGTGATTAGACCACGTTGAAGCTCGTGTTCAGCCATCTGCGTAGCAGCTAACACGAGACTGCGGATGAGATCATCGTCCCCGTGCCAGTCCACGCGAAGGTGCTCCTTTGCGGCCTCGAGGCTCACTGCCCCGACGGCCGTTGAGGTGTCGATCGTCATCCGCATCTCCGTTTATTTCGTCGAGACTGGAAGTACGAGATCTCCACCACAGAGAGCTTTAGGACGCTCGACGCCAAAGCCGAGACGACGCTCTGCACGGATCGTAACCAAATTCTTCTGTACGTTATCCATGTCCTGTTCGAACATCTCGACAGTCATGCCCTGGCGCGGCCAAAGCGTGGCGGCCTGCGTGAAGTCGCCAACGAGGAACTTCTTCTGCGGGATTGCCGGCGTCGGCCAGATCGGCAGGCCCCAGAGAGCCTTCGGAGCAATTGAGGCAGGATGACCGAGATAGTAGTCGCCCGAGCTGTTCTTCTCCATCTGCAGCCGCGACCAGTCGACCGGATTCAGAAGAATCACGTTCGGACGGAAGAAAGCCTGTTCAACCTTCGTCTTCGCGTGAAGGATAAGATCAAACAGCGTCGCGCTCTTCGCAGGAAGATCGTCGGTCGTCGCGTCATGCGGCGTGTACTGTCCGGCAGCAAAAATGCCAAGCAAATGATTCGTCGAGCCGTCGCCGGAAACAAGTTCGTCTTCGACGACTAGATCAACGCCGTAAACAAGTCGCTGATTGATGTACGCGGCGAGCGCGGGTCCGTCAGCCATCAGCTGCTTCGAAACGCGAGCCATATGCGCGATCGTCTGGATCGTGCCCTGCTTGAGGGCGTACCCAGTCGAGCCGAAGGGCTTCTGACCACCTTCAGGGACGAAGGCCGCGCCATTTACGAGCTTCGTCTCGTCTTCCATCACGTACTCGTACGCATTGGTGGTGATCGGAATCGTCGGGAAGAGCGATTCGATTGTGAGCGGACGGTACGCACCGGCAAGAATTCCGGGGCGGCGGTAAGCCTGAACGACACCGCCGGCCGGGGTGGTGATCGGATTCTGTGCCTCAGCCTTCGTATCAACCTGTTCGTCAATATCAAAACGAGCACGGCCAGCACGACCAGCAACCATCGCCTTAAAGTTCTCACTTTCGACGAACATTTCACCGGCCGACTTCATGCGGACGGCCTCTTGCACCTTAACGCCCTTCTGTTGCACGTCAAGCAACTGTCGCGCAAGCTTCGTCTGTTCTTCACCGAGACGCTTGAGCTCAGCTTTGTTCGATTCGGAGGTAGCTGCCATCTTTTCTTCGATGCGGTCGATGGCCTCCATGATGTCCTTCGTTTCCATTTTCGGTTCCTTGCTAGATGGATTCCTCGAGCTTCTTGAGTCGCTCGAGTAGGTCTTTGGATGCCTTCTCTTCGGCCTCAGCCTCCCGCTGATCCAAGAAAAGTTTCCGGGATTTAGCGACGATTGCCGTCGCCATCGACTTCGAGAAACCGCCTGCATCCCGCAGGAAGTTCTCTAGATTTCGAATAGAGTCAATTTCGTCGAGGTCTTCGGACCTAACATCAGTGATGCGCGCCGCATCGTCTGCGGGGTAGCTCACGATCGATATTTCGAGGAGCCGACCGATCGACTTATACTCACGACCGCCACCATCAAGCTCTCGGCATTCAGCACCACGAGAAGAGAAGCCAACAGAAAGTCCATCGACAGTTCCATGCTTGAGAGCTGCGAGCACGGCATCAGACTGTGGATTGCCCGGCGTAAGCTCACCCTCGACGAGAAGCCCTTTTTCATCCTCGGCCGCAAACGTCCACTTGCCGATCGGCAAGTCCCACCGATGTCCGAAGAACATCTTCGGCATACCGTAGGTCTCAAGAGACTTCTTATAGGCACCGGGAAGAATCACGTCGCCATAACTATCCTTGCCGTTGAAGACAGAAGCGTAGCCACGGAACTTTCTCGTGCTCCCTTCCATCATCTTTAGCTCAACATCCTGAAGCGGGATGCTTTTGTACTGCACTGCCATCACTGCCTCACAGGTTCGCCATTTACAGGCGAATTAGCCGGTTGCACCTTTCCAAGTCGATGCAGCGGCACCAAGTTACTCTGAGCTGTGAGATCGTCACCGCCCGGAACAGGTGGGAGATTCTCCAGCTTCCGAATCTCGTTACGGCTCATCACGCCGTTTTGGGCCATCTGAGAGTAGAACGCCGCACGTGTCTGTTGATCTGTGCGAAGGAAGGCGTCAGTCTTGAACTCGATTGTGAGTTCTGTTTGATCGACTCCGATCAACCGACGCTCAAGAGCCTGCTCGAGCTGCTTACAGAGCGGCCCAATGGTGTATGTGTGAAAGCCTTTCGTGATCTGCTCGATCCCAGAGCCCCACGTGGTTACACCGCTTGCCCCTACAAGCACACTCGGTACGCCAAACCAACGGCAGATTTCCTCTACCGAAAAACGTCTCGTCTCAAGAAGCTGAGCGTCCGCCGGCGAAAGCGACATCTGCGTGTACTTCAGACCGCGATCAGCGATGATCAGGCCGCCAGTGCTCGATGTCATCTGTACCTTGAAGCGACTCATCAGATTCTTCAGCTGATTCTCGTTGAGAGCGCTGTCGGTATACAACACGCCCGTCGGCTTGCTGCCTTTTCCAAAGAGTGCATTTGCGTTCTCTTGTGCATGCACAGCTTCGTTCATCGAAGCTCGCATGAACTCGAGCTTTGAGAGCCCCATGAACCCGTTGCCAATACCCTTCCAATGAATGACGTTTTCAGGCGCCCAGACCGAAATCGCGCCGTCCTGATAGTAGGTGTAGACCTCACCTCCCCCCACGACAGAAACTTCCATCTGATCTGGAGACACCGGAATGAGCGCAATGGGTTCTCCGGAACTGTCACGCTCAATACGTGCGTATGCATTTCCTCTAAGTAAACGGTTAACAGTCATCGCAGAGTAGAACTCAGATGGTGTCATCCATGCATTTGGACGCTCATGAAGGAGCATCCATAGGCGACTGCTGCGAGCCGGTACACGACCTCCACCTTCGTCTGCGTAGACAAAGAGTGGCAACGTCCCAATTGTGTTCGCCAAAAGCTCAACACACGCATACACCGCAGAAATTTGCAGTGCAACATCTGACGGAATCTCTCGCGTCTGATCAATCACCGGCGCGAGAGGTAGCGGCACCTGCATCCCTGATGCAGTCCCGAGCGGACCTCCCCAACTCGTGATCCAGTTGACCAACCGGCGAACGAACATCTAAGTCACCATGAAAAAAAGGTTTGATCGGACGACTCTACAAAGCCAGCCCATCGGTCGTTGTCATCAACGATTGCGTTGCCGAGTCCCATAATTAGTGCGACTACACCATCGATCTTCTCTTCGTAGCGCTCTTTGCGCGGAAAGATGTTGTCCTTCGCGTCAACCTTCGCAACAACGTTGCCCATCATCCAAGTGAGCACCGGGTTACCGTCGTGGCAAATACGGTGATCGAGAACAAGTGCTTCGAGTGATTTCATCGGGTCCGACATGTTCTGCACGGTATTCCGGCACTCGATCATCGGCGCATCGTCCTCTGCGAGCGATGTAGCAAGCTGTGTTGCCTGCCACGGGTCATAAACAATGGCACTGACCTCGTATCGAGAGAGATCAAGTCGCAAATCCTCCTCAACCACGTTGAAGTCGGTCATCGCACCTTCTGTAACGATCAGATAACCCTCTTCAGCCCACCCCACGTACTGAGAGTTTGTGGACTGTTCTACTGCGCGACGCGGCAGATAACACTGACAGAAGACGGCGTAGGTCGTACGGCCCTCATCATCTTCACCGGGGAAAATCAAGACCTTCGCCGTCAAGTCAGATTTTGAGCCAAGGTCAAGGCCGATAAAGCACTTACGCCCCTCGAAATCCGTGATGGACATCTCTGGCACTTCGCAGCGTTTCCACGCCTGCATATCCATCCATGCTGTTGAAGCGGAGCACCATACATTGAGATGCTTTGTTTTGAAGTTGTTCATCGCCGATGGCAGCGCTATTGCTTTCTTTTGCAGCGACAGAACCATCTCTGGCATTACTGAGACGCCCCAATTCGGGTTCGCCTTCATGAGCGCTTCCTCAGTAGTCCAATCATCACCGTCGTCAAGACCATAGATGATTCCAAACTGAGTCTCATCACTGATCTCTTTTCCTAGCACTCGTGTGACCATCATGCGCACTTCGTAGCAGATACCCGAAGTATCAAAGCCGGCAGTCGTAATGACCCAAAGCAACGAGTTCAGGCGCTTACCTAAGGACGTTTCCACTACGTCATAGACATCACGTGTCTTGTGAGCATGCAACTCATCAATGACCGCCAAGTGAGTGTTTAAGCCGTCCAGCGTTGATCCTTCCGCACTCTTGGCTTGAAAAGTAGAGTTTGTCGATGGTACATAAAGGGCATTGGCCAAAACTTCCAAACCGAAGCGTTGGCGCAGCGGCTCGTTTTGTTTGGCCATCTGCTTCGCGTCACCGAAGACGATCTTCGCCTGATCACGAGTTGTCGCGAAACTGTAGACCTCTGCACCAGGTTCTTTATCGGCAACAAGACAATAGAGGCCCACACCACTTGACAGACTGGATTTGCCGTTCCCCCGTGGCACTTCAATGTAGACGCGCCGAAATCGACGACCGCCATCAGCACGTCGACGCCATCCGAAACTTGTCGTCAGGATGAAGATCTGCCAAGGCTCGAGCACGATTCTTTTCCCAGCGAGCGCGCCCTTAGTGTGTGTCAGGAGCTCAATGAACCGACAAACTTCGTTTCCCTTAGCGTCATTGAAAATGTAAAGACCTGAAGCTGCGAATCGCTCCAGGTCTTCTTTTTGGCGTTGACACGCAAGCTTGACCCACTCGCATGCAACGATCACTCCAGAAAGCACGCCCTCCATGTACTGGCGAGCGATACCACAGTAATTCTTAGAAACCATCGAATTCGTTCACTGGTTCATCTTTTGTCGCAACGTTCACGCGCGCGCGCGAAGAAGGCGTAAAACCGAGCTCCCTTTCGCAAGCAAGTAAGACTGTCTGAATCTGAACAAGTAGCTTTGCATCAGGATTCAATTCACGCCGTACGGTACCGTCAGTTTTCTCTGTGACGATCGTCGTGCCGTCGTGGTCAACAGCTTTAGCGAGCTTGCGATAGAGCGCGTAATTTCGCGCCCATCTTTCGAGTACGGTGAAATCGGTAACCGCCAATAGACCTTTCGGCGCATTTTCGACAGCGATCCTCCACGCCTCACGTGCTTCCTTCGTCAAACACTTCGGTGGTTGAGAAGAAAGTTCCGTGTTCGTTTTGGCTTGCACTTCTAGTGAACGACACGGCTGAAAAGTTCCGAGCGCTTTTTTCTCGGCGTCCGGTTTCCTCGGTCGTCCCATAGCTGAAACCTATCGATTTTGCATGCGTAAAAATTTAGGTAGGGGCGCGGTCTGCTGTTTGCAGCGCCGAACTTTTGACCCGCCCTACCACTTCAGTTAAAACATAAAGCAAAAGAGACCTCATCTTTCTTAAAGACAAAGCCTCTTTTGTTTTATTTCTTGAGACAGCGATTATTTATGCGGTCTCATTGATCCAACTTCATAATCATTGTCGTCATCAAGGCAGGACTTCATGATCCCATTAGCAAGAAATTGAAGAAGGGTTGTTCTGTCCCGAGAAGCATCAGGAAGCTTTATCTTCCCGTTTTCGACTTCGATTCTGATATTTAATTTCGCACTTTTTGCTCTACTTGCAATCTCTGTTGCAGAATATTTCTTCGCAAAGCCAAGCACCATTACTTTAGCGATGCGCTTTCTTTGAAGTTTCGTTAACGACTCGAGAACTTCAGCGACGTTTTCTCCACCATCAATGCAATCGAGAGCAAGAAATTCCTTAACGGTGTCATCTGTGGCTTCTACCAAATAGTCGCTTAAATCGAAAATTTTATTTATCTGAAAATAGCTCTTGAAAAAGAGAGTACCGCTATCAAAAACCGCCGTAATCTTATTGTCGAGCTTTATACCGCAATTATCCGCATCAACCAAAGTTCCCTTCGCATTTGGTGATAGCAACATGCCAGCCCCAGCAGCAACCCCTTTCTCTTGGAGTTTCTTGAAGATAAGCCATCCACTCTTAGGCAGTAGAAGCCTTCGGTTCTCCACGAGTTGAATTAGAACTTGCCCTTCGTTTTCCGGATGTTTCATAAAAATAGCAACAAGATTACGAAGATCTTTGTCCAAATCACAAATAGGAGTAGTTGTTGGAGAAGCTATAGCTTTTTGTAGCCCATCAACATCGTCAAAATCGATTCGTGAGATGACCTCATCCGAATTTGGGTCTCCCGGATAAAACTCCTTGATCTCATATTTTTCTTTCCCATTAGCGAAAAAATCTTCGCACTGGGATTTGAAAACTTCGTTTAGGTACTCATCTATATCGTTGCTGACCTGAATCCTTTCAATATAGTTTCTCTCTTTGCATCTAAATATTCCGAACAACATATTCACACCACTTGTATTGCAAAACTATCATCAAACATAACAACTAACATCTGCCTATTCGCGTTCTTTCTTCCTCTCAAAATTTCAGGAATACTCTTCTTTGACATAACCAGGACAGAGTTTCCTTCACCTGTTTCTATATCGTAAAATCGATAACCTAGTATTTTAGCTAACGGATTGTTCGATTCAACCTCTGAGAAGAAGCAAACAATGGCGAATAGCGAAATCAGCCCCATAAGCTGGAAGCTTGCAAGATGATCGCCAACAAACAGAGGTAAAACGTACGCCAAGAAGTATGAGTCAGCTCCACCTCTTCTCTTTGCTATAGAAGAAAATTTCAAGACTACTTTTTCTTGCGCTTTTACAACTTGCTTAACCCAGAATCGAAAGACAATTCCGGCGAGAAGACAAACAAAGAGACCAAGGGCGATCCCACAAACGAATCGCACCCAGTTTTCCGCTCCTGCGGCAAATAATCCTATCGATAGAGGCGCCATTCCAAGAAGAACAAACGCCCATCGATAAAGAGTGTTAACCACGCTCCCCTCTATTAGTTTTGCCCTGCATCAAGTGATTTTATGCCGTTTATTGCCAAACCCGCCGTCTTCAGAGGCAGTCTTTCGAGAATGGCAAGCATGGCACAAGCTCTGCAAGTTCGCTTCGTCGTAGAGAAGCTCCGGATCCCCGCGATGCGGGACAATGTGATCGACATCCGTTGCAAGTGTGAGGCGCCCTTGCTTCATGCACTGCTCGCAGAAAGGGTGCTGCGCAATAAAGCGATTACGAAGCTTCTGCCATCGATAGCCATAACCCCGTTTCGCAGAAGAACCCTTAAAAGCTGTCCTACGCGCCTCTCGAGCTTTACGAGCTGCAGCGGCATGCTTTTCAGCATCGCTTTTATGCTGTCCACAAAAATCAACACCACGCGGTACAGGGCGCCGACAACCGGGGTGTTTGCAAAACGTCATGAGAGGCATCACATGGAAGGCATCAAAGATTTAGCCAAAACCCAAATAGCAAAAAGCCCGCACTCAATCTCAATCGAGCCGGGCTTTCTTCTACTTTCTCTGGGCGCAAAAAAAACCGCTCCTCCAGAGCAAGTCTTTCGCGTCTGAGACGGTATATAAATTTTGAGCAATTATAGAGGACGATGCAGAATTTTTTCAAGTCGGTTGCGAATGACCGTGCGTCCACGTGTAAGAAAGTTATCCACGTCACGATAGCGCATGCGCAGTTTGAAATGGCGCCATATCAAGGACAGCATATGCTCTCGGGAGACTGGGTATGCATAGAGCGCAGCTATGAGCGCCTTAATGCACCTGTCAGAATGCGTAGTGCACGGCATTCCTTGCCAGGCACGATTGACTTGAACTGCCTTAGCGATATCAACGGGAGAGTCACTTCCGAAAATGCCGCTCATAGCCCCGGCCTCAGTCATTAGGCGAGCCATAGGGGATCTTCCAGGACATCTGCTTTCTCGACTCCATCTCCCCCAATTGACTAAATAGTCTTCAAGTTCGTCGTCAGTCATTCTTCCTCCCAGTCAATTGCGATCACAATCGTTCCCGGCCTCTTAGGACTCAGCCATACCTGTTCTCGATGGTGGAAAAGACAATCGTCAAATCCAAGTGCATCGGCGATTCCGTCGTAGAACGACTTGCAACGTTCAACCATGTTCGACTCGTCACGGCGCCGGCGATCGGGAGGTTGAATGATCAGCTGCACGTTCAGCCGAGTTCCGCTCTTGAGCGTTGCAGGTTGTCCCATGAGCTCCTGTTTAGCTTTGACGAATGCTTCCTGCCGCGCAGCCTTCACTAAAGCCGCTTTTGCCGACCAATGACTCCGGCCGTTCTGTGAAAGCTTGACTCCCGGCCAAGGAAGGTCTTTGACCAACAGCGTCCTTTTCATGAATCCCCCCAAAACTTTCTTCCGTAGTAATCGAGTGCTTTGAGGCGTTGTTTCTTGACTTCATCTGGCGCCTCGTCGAAGTTCTTGCATTGCCTCGGCGAATCAATGCGCTGCAGCACATTCCAGTCACCCTTTTTGATACGAAGCGAGCAATAGCCTGACTTTTTTGCTAACAGGAAGCCTCCTTGGTCATAAGCCGCTCCAGCAAAGTGAACGCAGCTGAGACACACAACCGGACACGGGCCATAGACCTTTAGAGCAGAAAAGAGATCTGTCATTTGGTCCTCAATCGGAAGTCTTCCCAGTCGAACGCAAAGCACTGCCCACCATCAGATAGACGACTGATGGCGGCATCTCCAAGAACTGTTCGAAGTGAAGCATTCTGAATATCCTTGCCGACGAGAGGCAGATTTGAGATTGCAATGGTTGGTCGGCACTGCTTGTAGCGACCGTCGATGATTTCGAAAAGTCGGTCAGCCCCGTGGGAAGAAATGGGGCTGCGACCTATCTCATCGATCACAAGCACATCCAGATCAATGTAGGCACGGATGAGTTTTGCAGCTTCACCTTTCGCACGTCCGGCATCATCTTTGCCGTACGTCTCATAAATCTCAGAGAGCAACAGGCTACAGTCGACGATCTTTGCGACGAAGCCTTTGCGGAGTGCGCCCATAACAATTGCTGTGCCTAGATGTGTTTTGCCAGTGCCAGTCTTACCGACAAAAATGAGCGATTTTCCGCGGTTAACACTTGTCTCAATGTCTTCCCCCCAGGCTAGAACTGCGCTCTTGACCTCTTCCATCTTGGTGTTGAAGGTCTGCCAGGAAGTCACAGTCATGCCTTGGAATCGCGGAGGGATTTCAAGTGATAAGTGCTGCGCGAGAAATCTTTGCCGAGAGCACTCTGGACAAGACGAAAAATGGAACGTGCAGGAGTCGTCGACCCAATACGAACGATACCTACCATGCCGAGAGCACTCATCCCACCGCACCTCGAACCGGGAGTCCGTAGTTGTAGTCGATTTCTGCTGTGTTTCTTGCGCCGAAGCCCGCATAGCCCTGGCGCGAGCGATCAGATCGGTGATTCCCTGCATAGTGTTCAAATCCTTTCTTTTCTCTGCCGATCCAGCCGAGGAATTGAGTCTTCCACTGCCGCATGGTCTTGGTTGTTGTGTTGTTTGCGCCTAGCCAGCAACGCATCTTGGTGAAAGTTGCTTGAGCATCAATCTCAGGCCTGAGCTTCTGAGCGTCGACCCGCCAGTCATCCGGAATGTCTTCTGGAAATCGCACGCGAGGAATTCGCTCTTTGCGCGGTTGCTTCGGTTTAGAACAGGCCTCAGATTTGCGTTCTGCGGCGTTCTGATCCTTGGTTGGCGTATCGGTACCAAAAAGCGAATCGGATGTCGTAGCGAAAAGCGCATCGATGTTCTCGATGGGTGTTTGACCGATAGCCGAGCAAACGACCTCTACGTTCACCTCACTTCCGAGACTTTCGGATGCAACTCGTGCTGCCTCGTTGAAAAGTTCGTCATCAAACGGAGGGGCTTCGCATGTGTGTGCGTCACTACTCTTTTCTTCTTCTCTATTCAGTTCTCTATTCCTTCTCTCTTCGGGGTTCACTTCTGAACCCGGTCCCGGTTCACTTCTGAACCCGGTGGGGGTGCACTTCTGAACCCCCTCCCCGTTCACTTCTGAACCCGGTTCACTTTTGAACCCGGTGCACTTCTGAACCGGGGTCAATTCCTTACCGGGTTCAGTTCTGAAAGTGGCAATCTTTGACGGCGGTAAAAGATTTAGATGAACTCGGTAATAGCGCTTCTCTCCGTTCTCCTGACGAAAGCTCAAAAGGCCCCTGTTCACGAGCTCCTTCAATGCAGCACGAACAACATTGCGCGACTTTCTAGCAATGGTCATGATCGACGTAATCGCCGGATAGCACTCAGAAGTCAGATCTCGATCGTCTACGAAGACCGCAACCGCTTCCAAAACGTCGGTCAACGTTCCATCTTCGAGGCCGCTTACGCGGACGGAAAAAGAAGCTTTCCAACCCATGAGGGCACCTCAGAAGTTGCGAACTTCGACTGATTTCATGACAGGATGATTGCGATATTTCTCCCGAAGAAAGTAAACCCAAGCGGACGGCATCCCATAGCGGCGCCACTCAGAAACAGTTTGAGGTGTACGGGAGCAAATCGATGCTACGCATGACGTACCTCCCAACTCATCAATGACGATTGATGTCGATCCGGGAGAGAGCCTGCGTGACCTTGCGATTTCGATTTTCTTAGTTGCCATAGCCGTTAATTTCGATTTGTCGAACTTTAGTGACACGGCCATTATACGGTTTTCCGTACTTTTCGCAAGAACTATCAGGCGTTAGACTATGCGGAAAACCGCAACATTATTGAGATATCTATATGTCTTCCACTCTTTCAGCAAGGCTGACCGAAGCGCTAGATGAAGCCAAAGAAAAAGATCCGACCAAATCGAAATCTGGCCTGGCAAAGTTTTGTGGCGTCCGTCCGAGTACCGTAACTGACTGGTTCAGTGGAAAAACGCGCGGCATCACCGGTGAGGCTGGCCCCAAAGCAGCAGAATACTTGTGCGTATCGACACGATGGCTTCTTAGTGGTACAGGAGAGAAGCACTCGACGTCAGTCGTAGCTTTCGACAATGCTGATGATTTTGATGATGACGATTGGGTTCAGATTCCCGAATTTCAAGCTCGATGTGCCGCAGGCGACGGTCAAGAAGTGCTCTTCGACGAGATTACTAGTTCGACCCCTGCGCCCTACAGACGTTCATGGTTCCAATCTCGACAGATCAACCCTGACAATTGCAAACGCTTCAAAGTACGCGGCACGTCAATGGAACCATACATTTGGGACGGTGACACTATTTTGGTGGATTGCTCGCCTCAGCCAATTCTCTCCGGGAAAACATATGCCTTCATGTTGAATGGAGAGATGCGAGTCAAAATCCTGCACCCACTGATACGCGGTGGTTACGTTGTTCAATCAGTTAACCCTGACGTACCAGAGGAAAGACTGACAGATGGAGACCTAGAAACGTTCAGACTAATAGGACGCGTTCGTGATCGCTCCGGTGATGGCATGTTCTAACCTTCAATCACTCAGCAGGGAGTGTGGTAGATCTTTACACTAAGAACTTGTAAACATATGCCAGATACAACATACTCCATTAAGATAGTTCGCAACATGGAGCATCACATGAATACCTCTATCACCGCCGACCGCAAGAGTGACGGCTTCTGGCGAGGATTCACGAGCGGGCTCACCGCTCCTTTTTCCGCGTTCGGACATCGTCGAGTCTCTGTTGATGTTGATTCTGAGTTATTGACTAACTCATACCGCCCGCCCTCGGAAGACTGCGAGAACATTCGCAAGTACTTTAATAAAGCCTTGGACTATGCCTTCACAGAAGCCGAAGCTAAAGCGAACGAACACAAGTGACGCAGTTCGTGCGGCCACTCCTCCTCCCACATCACTCATCGCCGCGCAAAAGCGAGAAGTATTTGAGGGACCGCTCCCACATCCTGATATTCTTCAAAAATACGAACAGATAATTCCTGGTATTGCTGAAAGAATTGTTCAAATGGCTGAGCGAGAACAAGATATACGTGCACAAACCGTAGCCTCAGAAGATGCTCGGAAGGATGCGTTAGTCGCTCTGGCTCAGAATGAAAATGATAGAACTCACCGAGCCTTGAACAAGGGGCAGAATGTTGGGCTTTTCATTACTGTCGCTTGCGTCATCGCAGCATTTGTAGGAATGCTGATGGACAAAAACCCTTACGTCTGCACCGGTTTTCTGGCAATTCCGACGGCGTCTTTCATCGCCTCCTTTATGCCTAAGTTATGGAAGCGGAATCGCGATCATAAGTCCTGAAAACTTCAACGTTATCGCGTGTAGCGTTAAATATTTGCTTTATTGGCCTCGTTGCTTCTGCTGCGAGGCTTTTTCATTTTGACTTCCGTCAATATTTCGGAATTCCGCAAAATAACCCCTTGCCTATCGATACGGATTTCCGTAATATTCAGATAACGGTTAATCGCAACAAACCGAATTAAACCGTTATCCCTCGCGTTAGCGGGGCACGCGACAGTGAATAGCTGGAGCGGCAGACGAAAGGCCATAAGAAGACGCGGAGCCAGTACCTCCGCGTCGAGCGCACAAAAGCGCAAAGGCTTAAGGATGCAGTGTCGACCGGCAGGTCTGATGCGGTACGCCGCACCACCTTGCCGGCCGAAAAGGCCAACTACTGCGCCTGCCTCACGGGCGCAGTTGTGGGTCTTTTCAACTCAACCCATTTTTTGGAACCGTAATGCAACCAGAATGTCTGTCTTAATAACTTCCCAGAAGTGGGGGCAGGAATGTTTGACAAGTGTCGTAAGATGGTTTAGAAGAAATTCTTTTCATCTAAACCATCTTGACAAAGGGAGGCCAACATGACGAATGAAAATACGACGTTTCGCCCGCTGGATAGCCTCCAGGTGATGGCGTACATCGTTGACATGTGTCGGAAACAACATATCGAAGTCAACGTGACGAAACTTCAAAAATTGCTCTACTGCTGCTACGGCGTCGCCTTGGCTCAACTCGGCATCAGGCTCACAAAAGAATCGCCTCAAGCATGGCAGTATGGCCCCGTATTCCCGAAAACTCTTGAGTACTTTCGCAAGCACCCCATTGAGAGCTTAACTGACTCCTCTGTGTTAGAGTCGACGGCTAGTGATGAGCTCAAAAAGTTGCTTATCGGGACATTGACCTACTTTGGACAATTCTCGGCATCACAGCTTTCTACCTGGTCGCACCAAATCGGCTCGCCTTGGTATCGCTCTTCAAATGGTGGTGCCAATCTTCGTGAAGAGATTGATGACACCTCCATCAAGTGCTATTTCAGGAACGAGGTTTTGGCGTGAGCTTCCCAAAATTCAAAGAAAGCCTCAAGCCTCAAATTGACTCCAAGTCCGAGGTGACACCCGACACCGACCTCCTGCTGATTCAGGTTGCACATCAGAAAGACGAAGAGAACAATCGGCACAAGATCAAGATCTACGCCTTGCGCCTCTTTGCTGGTCTCGGCGGAACGATGATCATTGTGTACATCTACCATCTGCTCATGCCTTCTTGGGCTCGATGGCTTTCGCCTTCCGAGATGGCTGCAATCAAAGATCTCGCGCTTTCGATCATGACTGGCGTATCCGTGAGTTTGGCGATCAAGTTCACTACGAAATAGCATCACTCCACATCACCTCAAAGGCCTCGGCACTCCCCTGCCGGGGCTTTGTTTTTGACATGTGCATCCAGATCGAGTACTCTTCCCCTGTCAGCGCGAAAGCGGCGCTGATCGGGCCGCAATAGCGGCTTTTTTCGTATTTGCCTCTAGGGGAATGAAATGAAGCGAGATCTTAAGACCCTCGTGACGCTGCTTGAAAGAATCGAAGACGATAACCTTGAGCAATTCATTGATCACCCCCTTGGAGAAGACGTTGACGAGCGCAAACTTGGGAAGCTCATCTCCAACAAGCGGCAAATCTTACTTGGTCACCTCCTTCTGCTTAAGGAGGCCGGGTACACGGGACACTTGACTGTTACGGTCAACGAGGGTGAGGACGGCCTAGAGCTTTGTTGTTCGATCCCCCGCCTAACCATGAAGGGACACGACTTGCTTGCAATGCTTCGTTCAAAAACTCTTTATCAGCGAATGAAAGAGATTCTTGATGGCACCGGTCTGCCCCTTACATCGGATACGCTGGACTTGATTCAACATGAGGCCTCTGACGAGTTGATTCGAGAGTGGGCATCTAAGAAAAAACTCCAATCTTGATCACATTGACGAAAGCGCCTTGGTTCGGGTAACATCCTGCGCAATGCTTCACATGAAGCAGGACGGGATTGGCGTCCCGAATCACTAGGCGGTCAGCCGCCAGAAGCCATCTTGCGGCTTTTTTATTGGCTGATCGCAGGGGTGTAAGCCATCCTTACATCCTTCGCAAGTCTCCTTTTACGGGCGGACTTGTGGGCTCCTTCGGGAGGCCGGAACCTAGTGACCGGTACGCCAACCTGCATAGTCCGCCCACCCTGATTGGCGTCAGGTGCGGGCGATAACCTACTCACTAGGAGTTTGCAATGTCTCAGATCATTGCCACCAACGCCTTCAAAGTCATCGAAGGCCGCCCCGTAACGTCCAGCAGAATCGTCGCAGAATACTTTGGCAAAAAGCACAGCGACGTAGTGCGCGCCGTAGTGAACACTATCGCCGCAAAGCCCGAACTTGAAGCATCGCGCAATTTTGCGCAATGGTCAGAGGACGTAGAAATTGGTTCCGGAGCCAAGCGTACCGTTGTCGGCTACTGGATGGATCGAAAGGGATTCAGCATCCTCGCGATGGGCTTCACCGGAGCTAAGGCGCTCGAATTTAAGTGCGCGTTCTACGATCAGTTCGAGCGCATGGAGGAGGCGCTGCGCAATCCACCGAAGCCTGAGTACATCACGGTTGAGCACCGCTGGGCGATTCAAAAAGCCGTCGGCAGAAAAGCGCGCGGGCAGTCGGTCAACTATCAGACCGTCTATCGCGCCCTGAAGGATCAGTTCAAAGTTGAGAAGTACACGCACATTCTCGAGGCCGACTTTGATGCAGCAATCGACTTCATTGAGTCGTTGCCTCCGTTGAACGCCCCCGCACCGAAACAGTTGTCTGCCGCACCTCAGAAGGAACCAAGAAAGTTCCTCGTCGATGAGAAGTACCTGGAGCGTCAGCGTACGTTCATCTACAACTGGAGGTATCTCTACAAAGATAGCCTTGAGCTCATACTAGAGCTTCTCTATCGCATGCAGTCTCCGCTCGCGCCTGCTCTTTGGGAGGCGATTCACGACATGTACTTGTGGAAAGCAGAGCGCGATTTAGCAAAGCTCGGCTACGACGTGAAGGAGCTTGACTGCTACAAGTCCTGGGCTTCGCAACAGCCCAAGCGCCTAACAGCGTAATCACCTAATTTTTCTTAACAGGCCTCGGCACTCACCTGCCGGGGCCTTTCTTTTTTCCGAGAACGCCATGAATTTGAAAAAACTTCTCGGCCACAACGAACGTACTGGGTTCAGCGATACCGCAATCATCTTCTGCGCCTTTCTGACTGGCGCCGGTATCAGTGCTCTCGGTATCTCACTCTGCCTGCTCATGCAGTGGGCAGTTCTTAATGGTTACGTACTTTTTTAGGAGTTCAGCCAATGAACGTCAAAGTCATCACCACCGCGCTGCAACACTTAGTTGGCGGCGCCGCTTTGAATGTTGCTCTGGGCGCAAGACTCGAATTAGCGACCCAAGAAGCAATCGCAGCCCGCGGACGTGAGGCAATTATCGTTTACCAATGGTACAGCCGCTGCGTCAAAGATCCTTCACTTGAGGATTTTGAATCGTGGCTAAGTAAAAAAATCAGCAAGAACAAGGAATTCAGCCAACTCGTTCAGGATTGGCACAATTTCTACAAGTCCCGCGGGGCGTAATGAGGAGCCTGCATGATGAGTATTCCCTCCCACCCACATCGGCGCCCTAAGTACGAATTGAGTCGTGATGCACGTAGAGCAATCAAAACGCGGTCAGCACGTGCAAAGAAAGCTAGAAAAGCTGCGCAGCCGCCGACGCATTCAAAGACCTTCATCGCTCGCATCCTCGCTTTCTTTCAAAGGAATGCCGCATGAAGCCCGTCTACTTCTTCGGCACTCGCGCCAAGGAACTGGCCAAGAGACTTCACCCAGTGACGAACACTCGCTGCTTGGATCTCTGGACTGACGGCGCCGAACACTATTACCTGAGAACTATGCGTGCCTGCGGCAATCGGTGGCGACTTTACTCCTTCCTTCTATTGCCTGATTGGCGCATCAAAGCTAAGAACAACCATGCTCAGAAACCTCATCACCTGGATTCTCTTTGCCTTCATCGGAGCGCACCGTGACGAATCGGATTGAATGGCTTAAGGCTCGCCAAAAAGGTATCAGTGGATCTGATGTTGCTGCAATTCTCGGTATCAATCCATACCGCACGCCTCTTGACATCTACAGAGAGAAGACCACAGAAATCACCGAGGACCGAGCACCTAGCGAGGCTGCTTATTGGGGGACTCAACTTGAGAGCATCGTGGCTCAAGAATTTTCAAAACGAACTGGATTCATGATTCAGCGCGTCTACCACCAGCTTGCTTCTAACCTCGATCACTACATAGGTACTAGCACTCCAACTCAGTGGGCGCTAGCAAACATCGACAGAGCAGTGATCAATCACCGGATTTCTGCCGATGTTCGCCTCACAAATCCTGCGTCAATCTGGAACGTCCAAAAATTGATGCTGACAACAGACACCTTGCTCGAATGCAAGACTGCGAATGCCTTGATGGCTGAACACTGGGGACTTTCGCAAGAAGCAGAGATCATCAAGAGGGAGATCACCTCCAAACACAAGATCCCGCTCTATTACGAAACACAAGTTCAGTGGTACATGGCAGTCACTGCCGCAAAGCTTTGTTATGTCGCTGTATTGATCGGCGGCCAAGACTTTCGCATCTACGCAGTCGACCGGAATGAATCGATCATTCAAATGATCGCTACTCGGTGCTTCGACTTTTGGATGAAGCATGTCCGAGCAGGCGTACCCCCAGAACCAATCATTGATGATGACGTCAAAAACCTCCTTCAGAAATATTTAGACGTCTGATCGTACCGCTTTTCCTGCCCTGCACTCTGAGGCGAACGTAATGACTTCCTAGGGTGTAGGGCAGGAAGCTCTACGGAGATTTTTAAAGTGAGTAGCAACTACCCCCTCTCATCGTTGAGAACCCTAACGCAGTATGCAAAAGACGCTGAGACAAGCCAGTCTGCTGCATTGCGTGAATACATGTACGCAATGCTGTTGGTGACGGAATTTAGTGTCTTGCAAATGAAAGCCGCGGTGCGAGGAAAAAAGACTGCCGATACCGGCCTCTGGACGATCCTTGCAGAGATGCTCACTCGAATGGCGATCTTCATCCATGAAGGAGATCACGGGCGTGAGGATTCACGAAAGAGCTGCGCACGTTCTATCGCAATCGCTGCAAGCGAGCTCTATCGGCGTGAGCTTGATAGAAAGCGCGGAAACAAGAAGAAACCTGAGCTTTGAAGAAATAGTCGGAGAAGAACGATGGACTTTAATGATCTCACCATCGACGAGCTGAGAGAACAAGCAAGCAGGCTACGTTTGTGCCTGCCTTACACAGACATCGAGTTGTGTAGAGAACGGGCTGAAGAACTGATCGAAGAAGGCGAAGCCCTTCAAAATACCATCGCATTCATCGTGTTAATTGAAAGACGAATCCAAGAGCTCGAAGATGAGGGCACTGAAAGCTCATCTTGCTGCTACGAACAAAAGGAGATCACAAAATGAGAGCTAGGAATACTACTGACATATCTCCCATTGGGGTATTAATGCTTGATGTCAAACAGGTAGCAGCCTCCTGTGGGATCGGAACATCAACCGTCTGGAAACTAGTTAAGCTGGGCACCTTCCCGCGACCGGTTTACTTTGGTCCTAAGGTTGCTCGATTCAAAGCTGAAGACATCCAAAAGTGGGTTGCAAACCTTGAACCCGCCACCACTCCACTGATAGGCAGCCATACGGAGCAAGTGAAAGAAACTGCGTAAGCAAAACCCCGCTCAGCGACGTTGCTGTGCAGGGCTTTTTATCTGATTAATTTACAGGTGCAGGAACACCGTGAGTGATATAAGCTGCACCCTTATCGTTAGCAAAAATCTTAACCGCTGTCGTTTGTTCAAACGTAAGGCAAAGCAGATGATGCAAGGACAACACTAAGTCCTGTAACTTGTCGTCAGACTCAAGCGATCGTACATTTAAGCCATAATCCATCGCTTGGCCTCGCGTGATATGTCTAGCATGCGCCTTCGAAAAATCCTGATCACCAAGCAACTTCTGGATTTTCTGGATTTTTTCATCGGCGTCCTTATCACCGGAAAGCATCCCTCGGCGTAGGGATTTCTTTAAAATATCATTTGACCAGTCAATGGCATTCTGACAATCGAGCAAAAACCCAGGAGGCAATTTTCCGACGATCGCCTGCCACATTTGGAAGGTGCCAGGCCGCTCTTCTACCTCTTTGCAGGCCTTCTCAAATTCAGCAATGTATGACTGGGCTGCAACACCATTAATCTGAGGGTCAACTGGACCAATACTCGACTGATTACCCATCCAAATCTCTTTGCAAGATACAGCAATCAGAGTTCCACCAGACATTGCTAGTTGTGGCACAAAGGCACGGATATTCCCTTCGTATAGCTCATACAAATAGTCGATTAATGACTCTGTTGCGTCAACACGGCCGCCGGGCGTGTGCAAAATTAGATCCAACCCGCGTTCTCTAGACCCTTTCTTTGGGCAACATGCCATAAATCCGTTTTTATCTTCATCTGAAATACTGTAATTAGCTCCTACCTTGGGCTTCTGTAACCACCCTGAGTAGTAGACCATTACATTGCGGCCTGTATGCTTGGCAATTTTCTTTAGAAGATCATTTCTCAAAACATCGTGAGGATTATGCGTCCGGATGGCTTCTAAAATTTGATTCCACGTAGGCATACGTCAATTCACAAAACAGTAGATCCAGACACAGAAGAACGACACTTTCTAAGATCTTCTGGACTCCAAGCAAAAGGCCCGTACACAGGAACGAACTCGCTCTTGGTCGTGCCAAAAGAGAACGGGCTACGTTCTATTTTTTTCTGCAGCTCCAGACTTTTCTCAGATATCTTTTTGTTCTGAGGGTTTTCCTTTTGTTCTTTCATGGCTTTTCCTCACATTTCAAGTCAACACGTCCATGTCGAGAGCAACCTGCATCAACTTTAGACTTTAGAAGTATTCAAAACAAGAAGTCTTATTTAAGATCAGACAAGCAAAACTTTCCCCAAGCTTCATATACCTCCCTCATGTCACCCAGCGCCTGCTCGCGATCGTAGGCGCACTGATAGCTTTCATTCCGATGATCAAGGCAGCTTTCTCGCAGATCGCGAGGAAAAGCTTTGTGTCCGTATCCTCTGGCATCTTTAGCCCACGTATTGAAAGTTGCTCGCGCAAGCCCATGAAGCGTCACTATGCGTGGTTGACCATCACGCGTTTTCTGATCTGGATCAACCCACCCAATACCATCAACCTTTCTCTGCTTAACGTGCATTCGTTTGAGAAGCGCCCGGACAGAATCCCGTGAAAATGCAGACAAGTTGCCCTTATTGATATTGGGAAACACAAACCCTTTTTCGTCATTCGGAAAGCGTGGAGCTGTATCGAGCAACGCTTTCGCTTGGTTGCTCAAAGGTGTTTTTCTATCGAATGGGATCTTGTCCGACTTCATCTTCATGCGATCACGAGGAATGACATGCAGCCAATGGCCGTCATCGTCCTGCTGAATTTCGTCCCAAGTTGCTTCACGTGCCGTGGTGTTCCGCGCTGATGTAAGAATGGCAAAAGCAAGACAACGTGCAGTCTGGCTTTGCGGCACCAGCTTCATAAGCTCGGCAAAAAAAGCTGGCATTCTCTTCGGATGAAGAGCTGGTTCGTGACCACCCTCCGGTCGATCAAGCGCGAGAAGGTCACCGAGCTTTCCATTTTTCACCTGACACGGATTGAGCATGGCCGGGATCATCTCCTGTCTCATAGCCCAGTCATAAGCATTGCGCATATCGGACAAGATGCGTTCTGGCGTGTCTATCATCGTTCGCCACTTCTCTCCGATTTCCTCATGTACTCGTTCGGCAGTCAAATCCTTCGCCGACATGGAGAGCAGTGATGCAGATAAGTGATTTCTACAGTAACCATCCCAGACAAGCTCTTTTGGCTTTAAGGCATTCTTCCACCGTCCACGTTCTTCATTGAACCGGATCCAACTGTAGACAATATCTTTAACTGAAGGTTCTCGCGGAGACTCTAGCAACCTTGTAAGCTGCTCTGCTTTTTGCTTCTTGACTTCTGAAGGATCTATTCCATCATCCAGCATCCGCCGCCAATCCGCAGCCATCATAAAAGCTTCACTTAAGCTCAGCTGAGGGTAAGAGCCAAGATTAAAGCACCGTTTAGTGCGACGATCCCGCAGAACGAAATATTTGACAATCGAACCGTCGCTCCTGCTGCGTGGACGGACATACAGACCAGGAACTACCCCACAAGCCGTTTCGGAAGTAACGGTTCGGAGCTTTTTATCGGTCATTTTGACTGCGACTCTAGGCATAAGCTAATCGTTGCTCCCAAAAAATCCGAGTGATATTTCCATTTTATGCTCACACGTGTTTTTATGGGAGCTTAAATGGGAGCATTAGCCGCGAGCTAGAGACACTTCGATGCGGACTTTAATACGCCAATAAGCAGCATCTTAATATCGCGTCATCCTTAGAGAATCAAGGAATGCGAGACGATGACGCAACAAAAAAGGCCATCTTACGATGACCTTCTTTTGTTGATCTGGTCGGGGCGGCGGGATTCGAACTCGCGACCCCTTGCACCCCATGCAAGTGCGCTACCAGGCTGCGCTACGCCCCGAACAGAAGGGAGAGTTTATATGACCCTCCCTAAAAAGTCAAATCAATCTTCGCCGCCGGCGATCAGATTCGTTGTCACTCGGCTGTTGAGCGTTCCCGACGGATGGAACGTGACGACTCGGCGTTCAGTGATAGTCACCGTTTCGCCGGTCTTCAGGTTGCGGCCCGGGCGAGCCACCTTGTCGCGAACCGAGAAGTTGCCGAGACCCGGGATCTTCACCGTATCACCCTTTTCCAGATGCTCGGCGACGAGTTCAAAGAAGGTCTCAACGATAAGTTTGGCATGAGGACGATCAAGTCCTGCGACATGATCGACCAATGCTTCTGCCAGGCTTGCCTTATTGAGCGTGTAGATCTCAGCGGCGGTCAGTTCAAATTCTTCAGTCATATTCACTAGCGGTCAATTGAGAATTATGTCTTTCGAAGGGAATCATGCAACTCCCTTCGAAATAGTTCAAGGTCAATCACGCGCGCAGATGCGCTCCCACGCCCTCGAGCGCTTCGAGAATCGCTCGCACAGCGCCGTCAGCTTGTTCGTCGGTGAGCGCTTCTTGGGCACGGCTTGAAAGTTCAATGGCGAAGGCCAGTGACTTCTCAGCAACTGTATCCAGTGCGTCCTGCGGACGGTAGAGGTCAAAGAGCTTGAAGTTGGCAAGCGGCGCCAGACGAAGATCCTTCTTCTTAGCCGCAGCAACCGCATCAAAGAGCTTCTCGACTTCCATTTCCGCAGGCACGACGACGGCCAAGTCGCGGGTAACGGACTGGAACTTGCTCACCGGAACGTAGTTCGGAAGCGGACGATCCAGAAGTGCCGGCACCTCGACTTCGAAAACCACCGGGGCATGCGGCAGTTCATACGCCTGTGCCGCCTTCGGGTGAAGTTCGCCGATAAAACCGATGCGCTTGCTGCCCAAATAAACAGCTGCCGAACGTCCCGGATGCAGTGCCGGGAACGCTTCCTTGACGAAGCGCAGCTTCATCGGAGCCGCTAAGCGTTCGAGATCGCCTTTGACGTCATAGAAGTCGACGCGGCGAGCGGGTTTTCCCCACTGTTTGTCATCGGCATCACCATAGGCGAGACCCGCAATGTGCTGCGGCTGGCGAACGCCCTTCACCGTCCACGGACCTTCTTCAATCGAAGGATCGGGGAAGAAGACGCGGCCGAGCTCAAACACGCGCACGCGCTCGGCACGGCGGTTGAGATTGTATTTGAGAATATCCACCAAACCGCCGATAAGCTGCGTACGCATCACCGAAAGCTGCGACGCGATCGGATTGAGCAGACGAATGGGGCTGTCGTTTCCTGCGAAAACGCGTTCCCAGTCTTCCGGCACAAAGGAGAAGTTGATGAGCTCCTGGTAACCCTGCTCGGCCATTTCACGGCGAAGCGCATGCTGATCACGCCGCTCTTCGCGGCTCGGCTTCATCGCGCTGCGGGCGAGCGGCGGACGATCCGGGAGTTTTTCGAGTCCGTAAAGACGGGCCACTTCCTCAATCAAATCCTCTTCGATTTCAATATCAAAGCGGAACGACGGCGGAACGACGGTAAAGACGCCGTCGTCATAGGTGAAATCGAAGCCGAGACGCTTGAAGCTTGTCTCCATCGATTCGACAGGGATTTCCACTCCGACCACCTTGCGGCAGCGATCAACGCGCATCTTCACGGGAGCACGCGTCGGCAGCGCCGTCTGAACATCCGCAACGGGACCTACCGTCGTTTCGGGCGTGCCGCAAATGTCGAGCACGAGCCGTGTGATGTATTCGAGATGTTCGGCCGTTGAAGCAAAATCGACGCCGCGTTCATAGCGGTAGGCCGCATCGGTCGAGAAATTAAGTTTGCGGCAGCGGCCCTGAATCGCTTTCGGGAACCAGAAGGCGGACTCAATAAAGAGATCTGTCGTTTCCGTACTGATGGAAGACGACTCCCCGCCCATGATGCCTGCCAGACACTCAGGCTCATCGCCCGCGCAGATAACGCCGTACCAGGGATCAAGAGCAACGGTTTCACCGTTGAGCAGCTGAACGGACTCGCCTTCGCGTGCCCAACGCACCGTCAAACGATCCGCAGGGATCTTCTTCAGATCATAAAAGTGCGTCGGACGGCCCAGCTCGAGCATGACATAGTTGGAAATATCGACCAAAGCCGAGATCGAACGCATGCCGCAGCGCTCCAAGCGCGCCTTCATCCAATCCGGCGTCGGCGCGGCAGCATTCAGGCCGCGAAGAATTCGGCTCGTAAAGCGGCCGCAAAGGTCGGGCGCCTGAACATCCACCGGGAGCGTGCAGGAGCAAGTGGCAGCAACCGGATCCATCGCTGGCAGCGTGAGCGGCGCACCGGTAATCGCATGCACATCGCGTGCGACGCCGACCACGGAGAGCGCATCGCCGCGATTGGGGGTGAGCTTGAGTTCGATCTTGGCATCGTCAAGACGTGCGTACTGACGGATATCGACGCCCACCGGCGCATCATCGGGCAAGATCCAAATACCATTGTGATCTTCGTTGATGCCGAGTTCGCGCGTCGAACAGAGCATGCCCATCGAAACCACACCGCGCAGCTTGCTCTTTTTGATGCGGAAGTCGCCGGGGAGCACGGCACCGATCGTAGCGCAGGCCACTTTGATGCCGACACGGACATTCGGTGCGCCGCAGACGATCTGCAGCGTTTCGCCGGTACCGGCATTGACTTCGCAGACGTGTAGATGGTCCGAATTCTCATGATCGCGGCAAGAGAGCACCTCACCCACTACGACGCCGGAAAAGGCCGGCGCAATGGTACGAACCTCTTCAACCTCAAGACCCGCCATCGTCAGGGCATCGGCCAGCTCATCCGTGCCGAGCGCCGGATTGACATACTGGCGCAGCCATTCTTCAGTGAAAATCATTTATGCCTCGGGGGATTAGTTGAACTGACGCAGGAAGCGAAGGTCGCCTTCAAAGAAAAGACGCAGATCGTCGACGCCGTAGCGAAGCATCGTCAGGCGTTCAAGGCCGGAGCCGAACGCAAAACCGATGTATTTCTCGGGATCCAGGCCGTAATTGCGCACCACATTGGGATGCACTTCACCGGCGCCCGAAATCTCGAGCCACTTGCCCTTTCGCGGTCCGCTGGTGAACATCATGTCGACTTCGACCGAAGGTTCAGTGAACGGGAAGTAGGACGGACGGAAGCGGACTACGAGATCATTCGTCTCAAAGAAGCAGCGCAGGAAGTCGCTGTACACGCCCTTCAAATCGGTAAAACTGATGTCGGTATCGAGCCACAGGCCTTCGACCTGATGGAACATGGGCGAATGCGTCGCGTCGCTGTCAACGCGATAAGTACGGCCCGGACTAATAACCTTGATCGGCGGCTGATGCGTACGGGCGTAGCGCACCTGCATGGGCGAGGTGTGCGGACGCAGCGGCAGCGGGCGGCCTTCGTCATCATTGCGGTCCACATAAAACGTATCCTGCATTGAGCGGGCCGGATGATTGGGCGGGTTATTCAAAGCAGTGAAGCTAAACCAGTCGCTCTCGATTTCAGGACCATCGGCCACATCAAAGCCGATCGAACGGAAAATTTCCTCAATTCGCATCCACGTGCGCATGACGGGATGGATTCCGCCCCTGGCGTCCATGCGCCCGGGGAGCGTCACGTCAATGGACTCCTGGGCGAGTTTGGCAGCGAGCGCTTCTTCAGCGAGCGCTTCGCGTCGTGCATTGAGAGCGGCCTCAACCTGCTGCTTGGCGCGGTTGATTTCCTGACCGCGAGCGCGGCGCTCTTCGGGAGCGAGACGGCCGAGCTCCTTCATGAGCATCGTAAGGCTGCCCGTTTTGCCGAGGTAGCGTGCCTTGGCGTCCTCGAGAGCGGCAGCGGCATTCGCCTCAGCGAATTCACGCTGCGCGGACTCGATGAGTTCGGAAAGTTCCTGCATTTTGAATTCCAAAACTTGAAAAATCTGGCGGACGCCATCGAATGTCGGTGCAGGACCTGCGGCGAGAAAAAGAGAGACTGAGCATCGAAGGATGTAAAAAAGACGCATTGCTGCGTCGTTCCTTCTTTTTCCCTGCTCAAAGCCTCTTGAGAGCCCTTCAGGCTCAGATTCCCGTCTCACAGCGCCTCCCGACAGGGAGTCGTCCGTTTTCGCATCTGCAGTTTTCAGCCGCAGCAGTTGAACCGCCCAAGACCGAAAACATAAACACGAAGAACGGCTTCAGATCGATGAGCGCGCCCTAATAGTGACCGCACCCTCCGCAGAAGCCGTCGGAGAAGTTAGGAATTCTACAAGCAATTCTCTGAGAATGCTCGAAAAAAAGCTCCGTGACCCTCGCGGATCCGGAGCTTTCTTCAGCCTTTCTTTGCGCAGAATCAGGCGTTCTTGACCTGAGCAACGAGGGCGGCGAAACCGTCCTTGTCATTCACAGCCATGTCGGCGAGAACCTTGCGGTCGAGGGCGATGCCGGCCTTCTTCAGACCGTTCATGAACACCGAGTAGCTCAGGCCGTTGGCGCGGCTGCCGGCGTTGATACGAGCGATCCACAGACGGCGGAACACATGCTTCTTGTCGCGGCGGTCACGATAAGCATACTGACCGGCACGCATGACAGCCTGCTTGGCAACACGGAAAACGTTGTTGCGGCGCAGACGGTAGCCCTTCGAAAGGGTGAAAATCTTCTTATGACGAGCACGAGCCGTCACACCACGCTTCACACGAGGCATCTTTAACTCCTTTCTTCTGAATTAGGCGTAGGGGAGCATGCGCTTGACGGACTTGATGTCCGACTCATGCACCGTGACCATACCGCGCAGATGACGCTTGTTCTTCGTCGTGCGGTGGGAAAGGATATGACGCTTCGTAGCGTGGGCGCGCTTGATCGAGCCGCTGGCACGCGGCTTGAACCGCTTCGCAGCGGCGCGCTTGGTCTTCATCTTCGGCATTTGGCCGTTACCTCTTATTGGATGAACCGCGGGCGTCCGTTCAGATCTTGAACGGCTCTTGTCTGGCCTGAGGCTCACTTATAGAAAACTCGAGGCCGGCAAAACCTTCCGGCCTCTCGTCAAGGAACGCGATTCTACATCAATGCAAAACCGCGTGTGTGAAATCAGCGCTTCTTTTTGGGAGCGAGGACCATGATCATCTGGCGGCCTTCGAGCTTGGGCGCATGCTCGACCTGAGCAATATCGACAAGCTCCTCACGGACGCGGTCCATGAGCTGAGTGCCGAACTGCTGGTGAGCCATTTCGCGTCCGCGGAAGCGCAGCGTGATCTTGGCCTTGTCGCCGTCCTCAAGGAAGCGCTTCAGGCTGCGCAGTTTCGTCTGGAAGTCGTTCTCATCCGTGGCCGGACGGAACTTGACTTCCTTGATCTGGACGACTTTCTGCTTGGCCTTGGCTTCCTGAGCCTTCTTCTGCTCCTGATAGCGGAACTTGCCGTAATCCATCAGACGGCAGACCGGCGGGACTGCGTTGGGCGCAACCTCGACCAAATCCACCCCTGCATCCTCAGCCATGCGGAGGGCTTCGGATGTGCGGACGATCCCGATCTGGGCGCCATCGACGCCGGTCAGTCGGACTTCAGGAACTCGGATCTCACCATTGATCCGATGCTTGCGATCTTGAGCTATGGCTCTTCTCCCAAAAATTAAGCGTTGTGCGCGCTAAAACACCCGATCAGCGGGTGCGTTCGCGGTTTTCCGTTGAAATGCGTTCGATGAAGGCGTCGAGCGACATCACCCCGAGGTTCTCGCCTCCGCGGGCGCGCACGGAAACCGTTCCCGTCTGTGCTTCCTTTTCACCCACTACGAGGATGTAAGGAAGTTTTTGCAGACTAAGCTCGCGAATTTTATAGTTGATCTTTTCGCTGCGCAAATCCGTCTGAACCCGGAGACCGGCAGCATGGAGTTTTGCAGCAACATCTTTGGCGTAAGCGCCCTGGTTGTCGGTAATCGACGTCACAGCGCACTGAATCGGAGCAAGCCACACCGGGAAGGCGCCGGCAAACTCTTCAATCAGCATACCGATCCAGCGCTCGAGCGAGCCCAGAATGGCGCGGTGAAGCATCACCGGAATCTTGCGGGAGTTGTCTTCGGCAACATACTCAGCGCCAAGACGACCCGGCATCTGGAAGTCCACCTGCACGGTGCCGCACTGCCAGGAGCGGCCGAGGCAGTCCTTCAGGTGATATTCAATCTTGGGGCCGTAGAAGGCGCCTTCGCCGACGAGCACTTCGTACTTGATGCCGAGCGCATCAAGGCTCGCCATCAGAGCATGTTCGGCCTTGTCCCACACGGCATCTTCACCAATGCGCATCGCCGGGCGAGTCGCTACCTTGTAGGCGATGTCAGTGAAGCCGAAGGTCTTGTAGACCTTCTGCACGAGCGCAGTAAAGGCTTCGCATTCGGCAAGAATCTGATCTTCCGTGCAGAAAATGTGACCGTCGTCCTGAGTGAAGCCGCGCACACGCATGAGGCCGTGGAGCGAACCCGAAGATTCATTGCGGTGGCACTGACCGAATTCACCAATGCGCAGCGGCAGATCACGGTAGCTGCGAAGCTTCGAATTGAAGATCTGGATGTGGCCGGGGCAGTTCATCGGCTTGAGCGCGTAGTAGCGGTTCTCCGACTCCGTCGTGAACATATTGTCGCGGTACTTCGCCCAGTGACCGGAACGCTCCCACAGAGAGCGGTCAAGCAGCTGAGGAGCTTTCACTTCTTCGTAGTCATTATCCTGATAGACGCGGCGCATGAACTGCTCGATCACCTGCCAGAGCGCCCAGCCTTTGGCATGCCAGAAGACCATGCCCGGCGCCTCATCCTGCAGATGGAAGAGATCGAGTTCGCGACCAAGGCGGCGGTGATCACGCTTTTCGGCCTCAGCGAGCATCTCGAGATAAGCCTTCTGCTCATCCTTCGTCGCCCAGGCCGTACCGTAGATGCGCTGGAGCATTTCGTTCTTGCTGTCGCCGCGCCAGTAGGCGCCCGCCACCTTCATCAGGTGATGTACCTTGAGGCAGCCCGTTGACGGCACGTGAGGGCCGCGGCAAAGATCCACGAAGTCGCCCTGACGATAGAGCGAAATCACTTCACCCGCAGGAATCGAAGAGATGATTTCAGCCTTGTAGTGTTCGCCCAAAGCCTTGAAGAAGTCGATGGCTTCTTCACGCGGCATTTCTTCGCGCACGATCGGAATATTTTTCTTGACGAGCTCATCCATACGAGCTTCGATCGCCTTCAAATCTTCGGGCGTAAAAGCGCGGGTGTAGGAAAAGTCGTAGTAAAAGCCGTTTTCGATCGCCGGTCCGATCGTGACCTGTGCCTCGGGGAAGAGCTCCTTGACGGCCTGAGCCATCAGGTGAGCAGTCGAGTGACGAATAATCTCAAGCCCTTCGGGGTCGCGTGCCGTGATGATCGCAACCGCAGCATCGCCGTCAATCACGTGCGAGAGATCCACCAACTTGCCGTCCACACGTCCGGCTAAAGCTGCCTTAGCGAGTCCGGCACCGATCGATGCGGCAACCTGGGCCACCGTGACGGGACCTTCGTACTCGCGTTTGGAGCCGTCGGGAAGAGTGACTGAAGCCATTTCGAAATCCTCACAAAAATTCTGGGCATAAAAAAAAGTGCGGCCTGAGCCGCACTTCTTTCATGTCGAACAGTGACAATACTGCGCTCACGCCCTGTTAATAATAACGGGACGCTGTTGTTCGAAATTCATTCGCCAACATCCGCATCGTCGCTGTCCGAAAAAAATTTTGGTAGGCACAATTGGATTCGAACCAACGACCCCCACCATGTCAAGGTGATGCTCTAACCAACTGAGCTATGTGCCTGTCAAGGTTATTGTTCTGGAGATTTTGCTCCCCGTCCGGTCCCTGAACCGGATATCACGATCGAAACGTCTTGGTAGGCACAATTGGATTCGAACCAACGACCCCCACCATGTCAAGGTGATGCTCTAACCAACTGAGCTATGTGCCTGAGCGTTCACAATCAGTGAGGCACGAATTATACCTAGGTGAATGCTCACAGCAAGCACTTTTTAGAAGGATAGCGCAAATGCGGTATTCACCTAGGCACTTCTCAGTCTTCAGAGACGGCGTGCCGAAAGAACGCCGTGCACGGCGCGCAGCCCTTTGAGCAGCACCTGCATAGCATTGCCGCCCTTGACCTCGAGCGAAAACCGCATGTGCTGATCGCCCTTGAGAATCTGCGTGTTGAGCGCCGTCACGTGCACCTTTTCGCGCTGCATCACTTCCGTCACATCCTTCATGATGCCGGACCGGTCGGAGGCGATCACGAGCACGTCGGCGGGATAGAGCGCATCATCACCGGCGCGCCCCCAACTCACTTCAATCAAGCGGTCATGATCCTGATCGACCATGTTCTTGAGGTTAGGACAGTCTGCACGGTGAATCATCACGCCTCGGCCGCGTGTGACGTAGCCCACAATTTCGTCGGGCGGCACCGGATGACAGCAGCGGGCAAGCTGTGTGAGAAGGGAATCCATGCCGACCACGAGCACCTTGCCCTTACTCGCCGCGCTTGAAGCTCCGCGCAGCACCAAATCATGCTCAGGAGCAGGCGCCGGAGCGGGCTTGGGCGGCTGTACGGCCTGTGCGAGCGCTGTCAGCGTGATTTCTTCCTTGGCAAAAGCCACACAGAGCTCATCAACGGTGCCAAAGCCCAGGCGTTTCGCAAGATCATCGAGCTTAACCGCGGTTTTTCCCAAACGCGCGAGTTCTTTATCCAGGCGGTCACGGCCCTCGGCGATCTGCTGCGCGAGCTGCTCAGCATTGAACCACTGCCGCACCTTGTTGCGGGTACGGGGACTCGCGGCATAGCCGAGTTCGGGATTGAGCCAGTCGCGGCTCGGCTGACCGACTTTTGCCGCAATGATTTCGACGGTCTGTCCGGTCTTAAGCTTGGTATTGAGCGGCACCATCATCCCGTCGACTTTTGCTCCGCGGCAGCGGTGACCAAGCTGAGTATGGATTTGGTACGCAAAATCCACCGGGGTAGCACCGGCGGGAAGCTCAACGATGCGGCCTTGCGGCGTCAGACAGTAGACATGGTCGTCTTCCACGGCCGGCGCTGCCGGCTGCCCCTTCTGCCCCGCCTCTGCATTGGGTGCTTGGGCGCTCTGCTCGGCAGCGCCCCCGCCCACATCACTCCTCCAGGCCAGGAGCTGACGCAGCCACGCCACGCGCTGCTCCTCAGCAATGGAGGCGCCGTTGGAATTGCCCGCCTCTTTGTAGCGCCAATGCGCAGCAACACCGAGTTCGGCAAATTCATGCATGGCTCGAGTGCGGATCTGAATTTCAATCGGCCGGCCGAGCTGATCGGTAATGACGGTATGGAGCGACTGATAGCCATTGGGCTTGGGATTGGCAATATAGTCGTCATACTCCTTCGACAAAACCGTGAAGTGCTCCTGCACAATCGAGAGCGCTTCATAGCACTGCTCGACGGTTTCGACGATGATTCGAACCGCACGGACATCAAAGAGCTGATCAAAGCGCAGGTGCTTGCGCTGCATCTTTTTCCAAATGGAATAGATATGCTTCGGCCGGCCCGACACCTCAGCCTGAATACCGTGAGAAACCATCAGCGCCTGGATCTTCTTCACCGCCAAAGCCATGAATTCCAAACGTTCCTCACGAGACTCATCGAGTTCAGCAGCAATCTGGTGATATTCGGCCGGATGCGTAAAGCGAAGCGAGAGGTCTTCGAGCTCCCACTTGATCTGCCAAATACCGAGTCGATTAGCCAAAGGCGCATAAACGGCGAGCGTTTCCTCACCGAATTCCACTGCGCCCGGCGCCTGTGAAGAAACAAACCAGCGCAGCGTCTGCAGGCGGCTTGCCAATTTGAGCAACACGACGCGCAGATCCTGACTCATCGCCAGGAACATGCGGCGAAGCGCCTCGGGCTGCACCGCCGCACTGGATTCTTTGTTTTCCGAGCGTGCGCGCTTGGAGAGGTCATTCATCTTCCCGAGCTCGCGCACAAGCCCTGCCACATTCTCCCCAAAGCTCTTTTCAATCCATTCATCGGGCTTCTGCACGAGCGTGGGCACGCTGAAAAGATACGCCGCAGAAATGAGCTCCGGATCGTTTCGAATGGCCCGCAGAATGTTGGCAACACCGTCAGCATGCGCCATGACCGACTCGCCCGTAGAAAGCGTCCTGCCGTAATAAAGCGGTTCCACCGAGCTGCGTGCAGCAGCCGGATCAGCGGTTTTCGTGAGTTGGGTGGCATCCATCGCCGCCTCCAAAATCTTTTTCTTCTTTTGGCTGCTCGGGTTGGTTCCAAACCCGCACAGCACCGTAATGGATTATTGGCCGCAGGCAAACGTCATCCGCACAAGGACTCTTTAAACCTCATACAGCTTCCGTCGCTACTCGGTGAATTGTAGGTAAGCAAGAGCGCCTTGCGCAGAAAGCGGACTGAAAGGAATCAAATCCTTACCGACTGGCCGCTGAAATAGCACAGCCGGGAGGATTAGGGTTTTCACTGTGTTTGCGTAAATTAGAGCAAGTTCAGCCGCCAGGACATCTTCACGGAGCCCCCTGCAGTGCGAACGCTGGATCCGGCGCGTGAAGCAAAACCGGAAAAATCCAATCTGGAATCCCGCCATTCAATGCCGGCATCGAGTTCGGCATTCCATTGGAAACGTTCGGATTCAGCAGTCGTCATGACAGTTGCTGACGATGTCGAGCCCCCGGCGGGCCCTTGAACCATCACATCGCGGTCGCCGCCGACCGTACTGTTTAACGCTGCAGTCAACGACACATCCAAGCGCCTCGGCTTCGCCTGCCCCCAATATCCGGCTCCCGGCGCGAAATGAAGCGCCCCCGTTATGACGCCACGCCGTTGCCGCCACAGCCTGCGCGGAAGCTTCACGAATGGTGAGCACAGCTCCTGCCGGTGAGCGCCATGTTCCTTCAGCCGTATCCACCCGCAGATACCGCAGTCCGGCAAAGCCCGAAATCACCCATGAGCGGTCAGGCCCGCTGCCCGACAACGCGCTGCCGGCGAAAAGCGGCTGCTCATAAAGAAAGCCGCTGGAATAAATGCGCCGCTTGAGTTTTTCCATCTCAAGATACTCACGGGCCGCCCCCATGCGATAACGGTCATCAGCCTCAAGCCACGTCAAATCTACCGTTCCCCAGCCGCTGCCGAGCCGTCGGCGCACAAAGAATGATGCGGAAGCTTCATCGGACTCGCTGTCTATCCCGAGTTCCGCTGCCGCTCCCTGTTTATAAAGCGTATCCAGACTTCTTGTTGTGAAGCTCCCCATCAAGCCGACACGCCAATCCTCCCGCCCGAAAATGACAGCGGCGTCAAAAGTAGTGTCTTCACTTTTGACCGTAAAGGGTTTAGAAACCGGGGTCGATACATCAACCTTGGTGCTGCCGGCTGAAGCGCCGATAAAAACAGGCACATCCTGCACCATCGCCGGCAGATGCTCCTGCAGGTTCGTGCGCCAGGCTTTCAGTCGTTCCGTCCAGTCAGGATCGGCCTTTTCCGAATCAGCGGCAGCCTTTCGGCTAGCCGCCCTTTGCGCTTCAAGCGAACGAATTTCTGCGGCACGCGCCGCCTGCGCCTCCGCCATTCTTGCCGCCGAAGCCAGCCGCATGGAGGTCGAGACGGCGTTTTGCATCAGTCGCTCATTGGTACCCGTTGAAGAAGCGGCCGTGGCAACCCGCCTCATCATGCCTTCAAACCACATCTGACGTATTGGTAAAAAGCGTGCGGTAAAAGCTGGGCACAAGGAGCGATGTTCGGTTTTCATAAAGCTCTTGAAGCATTGACGCGAGCGGCCCCTCAAACGTTGGCCTGCCCAACACCCCGACCACCGCGCCTGACGCATCGAAATAAAGTCCTCCCGTTTCCAGAAGCCCCTCCACTTTCAGCGTCAGATTTTCCAGTCCGGAGACCTCTGCGCGGCTCAAATCAAGCCCTTCGACTTTAAAAGTCGTCCCCGCCGACGGAATGTCGGAAGCGGCTTTGCGGTCAGCCGATTGGGATGATGCCGGTGAATCGGCTCCGTCTTCAGCGTCCTGAAGAGCGTCGTCTTCATCCGTGCGGATGAGCGAAGACAAAAGAAGCGTTGAACCCGCTTCAAAGCGAGCCTTCGTGCCATCCTCGAGCGTCAGTGTGGTGTGTTCGCCCTCGATAGAGAGCACGCCGCCGCTTCCTACCCAGAGGTTCCAACTATTGGAGGCTGCCTCCCGTTCCGTGCTGCTCCCGCCCACCGCAATCGACATCCCGCGCGTGAGTGAAGCATTCTTTTGCACGCGAACTGCACCCTGCGGCGCCGCGGCGGGCGTAAAAAAGAAATTTTCGATTGGATCCGTTCCGGCCTCGTTGCCATCATCAAATGCCGCATGAGTCCACACGAAAGCGCCGCCCGAACCTACGCGAATGTCAAGATGACCGCCGCTGCTCACAGAGAGCTCTTCAATCATCAAGGTTGAAAACTGATCCGCCTGAGCATTGTCTTCGCCCACCGTCACCAACGTGCGTTCCATATCCGCCGTCAGTTTTTGAATATGTACTTCTGCGTTTGATGTGAACTCAGACGCCTCCGTTGCCGTTGTGCTGAGGATCAGCGACCCGCCGCGGCTGACAACCTCCCAAAGCTCTGCATAACCGTCAACTTCGACCTGTAGGCGGGCGCCGGAGTGAAGCTCAGCCGTACCGGCAAACTCTCCTGCCGGCCCGTACACATTCTCCAATTGTGCGCCGCTCCCGACAGTCAGCTGACCGCTCACTTCAAGATTGGCCGTACAAAAATAGGCACCTGACAGCTCGAGATGGCCTGACTGCGTCACGTTCGTTGAGCTGTGATCTGCATAGTCCTCTATAACAACATGATCGGACACCATGTAGGGATCAGAGATATCGCCGTAGGCACTATTGGCCAATACCGGCGAAGCGGCCCCGCAGAAAAGAAACCCTGCTGTCATTAAGCTTAGAGACAGAGCGCTCAAACACGGCAGACCGCCCGAGCGCAAGCCGCCGCGGGAAACGAGGCGCACTCCTAAGTGATGAGGGAAGACAAAAGTGGAATGCACACTGCGGCCCACGCCGCGAGCACACTCGGAAGTGCATTCTGTTGTTTTCATTATTTGAAGAGAATGTAGTTGAGAGGTGCCCGCAAAGGGGCTCAAAGATTCTCGCTGCTCTTCAAAGCTTTTGCTCCAACGCCTGTGCTCGCAGCCTTTTAGCTAAAGGAAGCCGCATTAATGCATCACGTTTTCAATATTATCACTCAATTAGTTGAAAACAATTAACGATATGCCTCATCACTTTAGAGAAAATATCAATCAAATATCTATGTAAACTTTGAATTGACAGGTTGATACCTGTCAATCGCAATCAAAAGACTATAAATTTTGATTGTGTATTGTTTGAGTATAAAAAATCCCTCCCATGCAAAAAGCATAGAAGGGATCGCGTTATCTCCGGTTATGAAGGCGCTGTGACTGCGGTTAGTTGCGCAGACTGTGGATCGGCGCCGGGATACGGCCGCCAAGCTTCACGAAGCCCGACGCATCGCCGCCCGGAACGCGGATGATGGACGCTTCACCGAGGAGGCCGCCGAAATGAGCAACGTCGCCCACGGTCTTGCCCGGAACTGGAATCACACGGACCGCAGTGGTCTTGCCGTTAATCATGCCGATGGCGGATTCGTCGGCGATCATGCCGGAGATCGTCGAAGCGGGGGTGTCGCCCGGGATGGCGATCATGTCCAGACCCACAGAGCAGACAGAGGTCATGGCTTCGAGCTTTTCGAGCGTCAGGGCGCCCGAGCGAGCAGCGGCTTCAATGGCACTGTCTTCGGACACCGGAATGAAGGCGCCGGAAAGCCCGCCCACGTGCGAAGAGGCAAAAACACCGCCCTTCTTCACCTGGTCATTGAGCATCGCGAGAATGGCCGTCGTGCCGGGAGCACCGATGGAAGAAAGGCCGAGAGACTGGAAGATTTCGCCCACGCTGTCGCCCACTGCCGGCGTCGGAGCAAGCGACAGATCAGCCACGCCGAACGGAAGGTTCAGGCGGTTGGCGACTTCATTGCCGATGATTTCACCCACGCGGGTCACCTTGTAGGCGGTGTGCTTGATGACTTCTGCCGCATCCGTGATCGTCAGGAATTCACCCTTGGCCTTAAAGGCACGGTCAAGGGCCTTTTTCACCACGCCCGGGCCGGAAACACCGACGTCGATCACCACATCGGGTTCGCCGACGCCAAGATAGGCACCTGCCATAAATGGCACGTCCTGCGGAATATTGCAGAAGACAACGAGCTTGGCGCAGCCGATTGCGTCGCGGTCGCGAGTTGCTTCCGCCACATCCAGAATGCGCTGCCCCATGAGGCGTACGGCATCCATGTTGATGCCGGCCTTCGTCGAACCCACATTGATTGAAGAGCAGATACGGTCGGTGACAGCCAGCGCCTCGGGAAGTGCATCAATCAGATTCTTTTCGCCCGGCGTCATCCCTTTTTCAACCAAAGCGCCGAAACCGCCGATAAAGTCAACGCCCACTTCTTTGGCGGACTCATCGAGCACGCGGCAGGCCGCCACCATCTCATCACGGCTGAAGCTCGCGCCGACAGTGCCGATCGGGCTCACGGAAATGCGCTTATTGACGACGGGGATGCCGTAGCGGTCGCCGACGAGATCACAGGTCTCAACGAGTTTTTCGGCATAGCGGAAAATCTTCGAACGCACTTTGTAGGCGAAAGTATCGAAGTCCGAACTCGCGCAGTCAAAAAGATTGATGCCCATCGTGACGGTGCGGACGTCGAGATGCTCCGAACGAAGCATATTGATGGTGGAAAGTACCTCGCGGTCAGTCAGCATGTTTTGTCTCTGTCTGAAAAAAATTTGGAATGGGTTGCGGTCGCGTGATGGTTGACTTATTCCACCTTGACGCGGTGAATAGCTTCGAAGATATCGCGGTGCTGCAGATTGCAGCGCAGGTTCATGGCGCGGGCACGATCAATCATGACGCGGTGCAGCGCGCGGCGATCAACATTGAGCGGAATAGAAACTTCAAAGACCTGCAGCGACATGCCGTCCTCAATCGGGAAAGCACGCAGGGATTCGATGTTGATCTTCTGTTCGGCGAAAATGCGCGAAAAATTAGCGATGATGTCGTTGCGGTCCGTACCCCAAACGCTCACCACATAGGGCTCGCTTTCCGGCTGCGGCGTCGGCGCCTTGAAGTCAATCACCATAACGGCCAGATCAAACTTGCGGCGGGCGATTTCGGCTTCAAGCTCCTGCTGGATCTGTTCGTTAGAAAGACCGGCGGGCTTCTGAATGACACACATCAGAGCGAACTGGCCGTGCAAGGCCATCTGGTTCACCTGCTCGAGATTAACGCCGCGGCGAGTAAGCGCATTGGATACAACGGCGACGATGCCCGGGCGATCGAGGCCGAAAACCGCCACATTGGTGCGGTGCAGGCCGTCATTGATTTCAGTTGTCTGAGCAGGTTGAGCTTCAGTCACTTTGTTTCTCCGGAAGGCCACCGTTTGAAAACATAACGGCGGACGCTGGCACTGGTGCCGGCTTTGCTGTATGGGGATTGGGATGAATCCATGCCGGAAGTGAAACCCCATCCAAGGGAATCCGGCATGGCGGCAGATTTTATCGAGTGTATCGCGATGGCCGCCGATCATTGGTTGGAATTGAGCTGTGTTCCATCTGATACAGCGCAAAACGCGCCGTAATCAGACTGTATATCACTCGGTCTGCCGCCCAAAGCTTTCTGGCAGACGCAAAAGTGTCTCGAGCCTTGGAAACGCCGCAATCGCAGCAGCCCGAGCACTCGCGGCTGCAGCGGCAAGCGTTGTGCCGCGAAGCTGAGCTGCCGTACGGGCGGCTTCCAGAATGTCCGCTGGGCGTGTGTCGAGCGTTGAGTGCCCGAGAGCAAAAGCATCCCGTCGACTCGACGGCGGCATATCAGGCGCGTCGGTTTCAAGCACCCAGGCTCCGTCGGCAAGCTCCGACAAATGCCTGCGAATGCGTTTGCTTCCGTCGTAAGTACAGGCACCGCCGAAACCGAGCACCAGTCCGAACGCTAAAAAAGCCTCGCGTTCAGCATCCGAGCCGTTAAAGGCATGGACGGCGCCGCGCACGGGCTGAAACCCCGTTTTGCCCGGCGAACCGTAGACTCTTCGCAGCAGTCCGAGCGTCTTTGAAGCTGTCCGGCGAACATGAATAGAGAGCGGAAGGTCGAGGTCGCGGGCGATCTTAAGTTCTTCGAGAAACACCTGCTCGGCCTTATGCTGATCAAGCCCGGGCTCAAACCCGTCGAGCCCCACCTCTCCGAGACCGATGAAATGCGGATCGTCGAGCAGAGACGCGGCCAGCTCACGCAGCCCGACGAGCTCTGCGGGCGTTGTCGAGTCAAGCCAAAGCGGATGGATGCCAAGCATCGCCCCCAGACCCCACTCGTGTGCCGTAGAGAGCGTTCGCTCCCAGTCTTCAGGCGCCCCGGCGCAGAGCAGGATATTCTCGAGGCCCGCCTCTCGTGCTTGAGCGAGCCATTGAGCACGATGGCCGTCCAGACGCTCAACCTGCAGATGCGAGTGCGTGTCAATGAATTTGATGACGCGAGCGGTCATAAGGAACCAACCCGTTAAAAGCGGTCTGCATCCACAATCACGCCGCCCTTGAGCTCTACCGCACGATCGCAGCGGCGCGCGAGCTCTCGGTCATGCGTGACGATTACGACAGCCGTGCCTTGGGTATGCGCCAGTTCAAGAAGCGATGTGAAGACCTGTGACGCGGTTTCGTGATCCAAATTGCCCGTCGGCTCATCCGCCAGCACGCATGCGGGCTGCGTCACCAATGCACGCGCAATAGCTGTACGCTGACGTTCGCCGCCCGAAAGCTGCGAAGGCAGATGCTCGAGACGCCCGCCCAAACCCACGGCTTCCAAAGCCTGCTGAGCTCGAGACAACGCTTCACGCTTAGGCAGACGGCGGATGAAAAGCGGCATAGCCGCATTTTCCAAAGCGGAAAACTCCGGCAGCAGGTGGTGAAACTGATAAACGAACCCGAGGGAGCGGTTGCGCAGACGATCGAGCTCACTCTCTTTGAGCGCGGCGAGGTCCTCGCCGGCAATGGCCACTCGTCCGGCATCCAAACCGTCAAGACCGCCCAGTACATGCAGGAGCGTTGACTTCCCGGAACCCGAAGCGCCGAGTACGGCCACCGCTTCGCCCGCATGAATCCGGAGATTCACATCTTTAAGCACCGGCAGCGCACTCGTCCCCTCGCGATAGCTCTTGACCACATGACTTGCTTCCAGAACAACGGAACGCTGCGGATGATTTTGCGCATTATTCATAGCGAAGAGCCTCCGCGGGGTGAATCTTCGAAGCCCGCCAGCTCGGATAGAGTGTGGCAGCCAGAGAAAGCAGGAAAGAGAGCACCGCAATCGGCACGATGTCACTCATACGCGGATCGCTCGGCATGCTGCTGATGAAATAAATTTCCTGAGGCAGGAATTCAACCCCGAGCATCGACTCGATGGCCGAGACGATGGCGCCGACGTTTTCGGCAATCAAAAGGCCTGCAGCAACGCCTGACAGAACGCCCACCAACCCAACAATCGTGCCTTCCACCACAAAAATCGACATGATGGAAGCACGCGAAGCTCCAAGCGTACGGAGAATCGCAATGTCAGACTGCTTTTCCTTCACGGTCATCACCAATGTGGAAACGAGCCCGAAAGCGCCGACCAAAACAATAAGAAAGAGGATGATCCCCATCATGCGTTTTTCGACCTGCACGGCTGCGAACCACGTGCGGTTTTGCCGAGACCAGTCCGTCGCATAAAGTCCGGATGGAAGCACCGACACGAGCTTGGCCGCAATCTGCGGCGCACGGTCCATGTCCGTCGTCTTGACGCGCAGTCCCTGAGGACCGCCCGTACGATAGAGTGCAGCTGCATCCTCAATATTGACCAAGGCATAAGTCGAATCGTATTCGTAGTGCCCGCTTGAAAAGTAACCCGCGACCGTGAGCTGCTTCATGCGGGGAATCAGTCCCGCCGGCGTCATGTTCCCTTCGGGCACAAGCAGCGCCACTTTGTCGCCGATATGCACGCGCAGCTGCCGCGCCAGCGCCTGGCCGAGAATGACCTGAAAGGCCTTGGGTTTCAGGTCAGAAAGCTCTGCGCCGGAAACGCTTTGCGCAAGTTCGCTCACCCCTGGTTCCTTGGCAGGATCAATCCCTTTGACGACTGCGCCGCGCACGACTGCGCCGGAACTAAAGAGCCCCTGACCTTCCACGAAGGGAGCAACGGCGACAACGTCACTTTGCGCCTGAAGAACCTTTTCGACGCCTTCCACGTCGGTGAGAGCACCTTTGCTCGCCCTGATCTCAACGTGAGGAATCACGGAAAGCATGCGGTCGCGCACTTCCTTTTGGAAGCCGTTCATCACCGAGAGCACGATGATGAGCGCGGCAACGCCAAGCGCGATGGACGCCACCGACATGCCTGAGATAAAGGACATGAAGCCGTCTTTGCGTCGGCCTCGCCTCCCGCGCCGGGTGTAGGTGAGGCCGATCATGAATTCAAATGGCGTCTGCATCGTGCTCTTGGAAATCGCTCTTGAGGCGGAATAATTCAACGCTTCGAACACCCTTTCGTTTTGCATCCGGCATGACGAAAGCGTGCGTTCGACAAAAACTGCATTCTAACGGCGCAGGAAGCTTCCCCCGCGCCGCAGCAAAAGATCGAAACTGTCGACAGAAGAATGTTAGAAGACACCAACACTCCTCAATGAAGACGAAGCACCCGCAGTCCCCAAGGCTACAATCACGGGCACTATGACAACTTGCTTTTATCTCCTGCCCGGCGCCCGGCTTCCTGAGGCCGCCGCCCGCGAGACTGCGGCCGTGCTTGCAAAGTCCGACCCCGCCTCGCTTGAGGCGTGGACTGCACTCGGGACCGGCCGTGAGCCGCCTGGTCTGCAGCGCCTCGCTGAACCGCTCCACGACCGCTCACCCCATCAGGCCTGGCTCTGGAAGGTGCTCACGCACCGATCCGGCTCGCCGATCACCGCCCCTTACGAATGGATTGCCTCGGGCGGTCCCGTGCTCGACCAGGAATTCTGGAAGCTCACGCCCTGGCAGCGAAATTCGATGGGACAGCTCGAAGCCGTCGAGCTTCATGAGTCTGAGATGCCCGCTGCTGCTTGTGCGCTTGATCCTATCGCAGCACACGCCGGTATGCGTCTGATGATTTCTGGAACGACTCTCTTTCTCTGCCGCCGCAAGCCCTGGGCATTCTCAGCCGCACCGTTTAGAGATCTGGCGGACTGGGTCGGTGCAGGAGCGAGCCTTGCCGCCTGCATGACGGGCAGTGATAAGCCTGAAGCAGAAAATCTGCTTGAGGCATTCACCGCTGCCGCTCAAACGGCTGCGGGCGAGTTGCCTTCGATTGACGGTTTTTGGCTTTCGGGCGGCGGAGCATACACTCCCATTTTCCCGCCCTCGACCTACCGTGCTGTAGCCTGTGATGATCCAGTCGTCCGAGCCTGGGCGGCAGCGGCCGGCATTCCCCGCGCCGCGCTCATGCCCGCTCGCAGCAGCGAACGCGAACAGGACCGGTGGGGGAAAGCGTTCGTTGACGCACCGATCGGCGAGCGCATCGTCGTTATTGAGCATCTCCTCGAACCCTGGCGCCGCAGTGACTGGAGCGCTTGGCGAGAAGCGCTCCCCACGGCACTCGGCGAACTCGCGCTCTGGCGCAGCCGCGAAAAAGCCGCCGGCATTGAAGACGCTGTTTTCGTACTCTTTGGCAATGCCGGCGCCGCTACGCTTTTGCCGACGCCCAAGAGCATCAATCCGCTCAAACGCTTCAAACGATCGGTGCTCCCGCTCGAGAGCTGGTTCATTGACAACTTTGCGGGAGAGGTTCCATGACGCGCATTCTCTCCCGTCCTTACGATCAGCATGCCGCCGATCGTCTGACCCTTTCGGGTTTTCTGCCGCCCATTGCACGGGCGCTTGCCGCCCGCGGTATTCAGGTGCCCTCCGATTTAGAGCAGGAATGGGCCGGCATGCTGCCGCCCGCCATGCTCGAAGGCACGCGTGAAGCAGCCGAACGGCTTGCACTCGCTCGCGATCGGCATGAAGCCGTCACCATCGTCGCCGACTACGACTGCGACGGGGCTACGGCATGTGCTGTCGGCATCCGAGGTCTGCGCATGCTCGGCATCACCGCCAACTACTTCGTGCCGGACCGCGTGCTCCACGGCTACGGGCTCACGCCCAACGTCGTCGATATTGTTGCTGCCAGAACCCCCAAGCCGAATCTCATCGTCACGGTTGACAACGGCATCTCGTCAGTCGCAGCCGTTGACCGCGCTCGGGAGCTCGGCATCGGCGTCATCATTACAGACCACCACCTGCCGGGCGCTGAACTGCCGCGGGCACAGGCGATCGTCAACCCCAATTTAACGGGCTCGACCTTCCCGTCGAAAAATCTCGCAGGCGTCGGCGTCATCTACTATGTGCTGCTCGCCCTGCGTTCGCTCCTTCGCGAACACGGCGTCTTTGACGCTAAGACTCAGCCGCGTCTGGATGCGCTGGTGGACTTTGTAGCCCTTGGAACAGTGGCTGACGTCGTCAAGCTCGACAAAAACAACCGTATTCTGGTTTCGCAAGGCATTCGCCGCATTCGCTGCGGCCGTACGCATGCAGGGCTCGAAGCCCTGTTTGCCATTGCCGGACGCGATATTCGTACCGCGGGGGTACGCGACTTCGGCTTTGCCGTTGCGCCGCGCATCAATGCCGCCGGCCGTCTCGGAACCATGGAAAACGGCATCGAATGTCTCTTGTCGGACGATCCCGCCGCTGCCCTTGCCTTTGCCGAGAGCCTCAACTCCATCAACACCGAACGCCGCGAACTTGAAAGCGAGATGCAGCAGTTGGCTGAGGCCGCTTTATCCAATATTGACTTGGATCATCACGCCACTTTTACGATTTTCAACCCCTCTTTCAATGAGGGTGTTGTGGGATTGGTGGCAGCGCGCCTGAAGGAGCGCATCCACCGTCCGGTCATCGCGTTTGCGCCGACGGAAAACGGAGAACTCAAAGGTTCGGGCCGTTCCATTCCCGGCATACATCTGCGTGATGCACTCGACTTGACCGCCAAAGCACTGCCCGGCGTCGTACTTCGCTTCGGAGGCCATGCCATGGCGGCCGGACTTTCCATCAAACCCGAAGGGTTCAAGGATTTTCAGGCGGCGTTTGAGGAAGTCATCCGCAGCCGATGCGATGCCTCCGTTTTTGAGCGTGTTGTGCTCACCGACGGCGGACTCGCGCCCGACGAGATTACCGAAGCGCTCTGTCAGGAAATCGATGAACAAATCTGGGGACAGGGTTTTGAAGCCCCGCTCTTTGCCAACGAGGTTCACGTGCTCTCACAGACGCTTCTCAAGGGCACGCATCTCAAAATGATGCTCGAGCTCGGCGGCTCGCGTTTTGACGCCATCTTTTTCCGCCGCAAAGAACCTTTAGCGTCGCTCACGAGGATTGCCTACCGGCCGTCAGTCAATGAATTCCGCGGCCGCCGAACCGTGCAGCTGGTGGTGGAGGCGGCCGAATAACCGAATGGCGGAAATTCCGCCGCTTTTTCCTATGATTCGGGACGCTCAGCAGCACATGCGGCGTCCCGAAGCCGTCTATAATTTTCGTTTCCCTGTATTTTCAGGGCACGTCGGTGATTTTGTGCTTCAAAAATTCTCGAAGCCCGACGCACTTTTAATACAACGAATACGCTCTATCCGCATAGGTCAGAAATGGAAGCTGAACGCATCAACCAAATTGAAGCCTCGATCGACGATCTTACCCGTCGGCTCAATGAACTTCGGGGGTATCTTTGACGTCGACCGCAAAGCTCGGCGCCTCGAAGAAGTAAATCGGGAAATTGAGAACCCGGACCTCTGGAATGATCCCAAACACGCCCAAGAAGTAAGCAAAGAAAAGAAGATGCTCGACGATATCGTCGGCAGCTTCAACCGTCTTACGCAGGGCATCGCCGATGCGGGCGAACTCTTTGAACTTTCTCTGGCCGAAGAGGATTTCGATTCCCTCGAAGTTATCGGAGAGGATGTAGACCGTATCGAGCACGAAGTTGCTCAGCTCGAATTTAAGCGCATGTTCAACCAGCCGATGGACTCGGCCAACTGCTATCTGGAAATTCAGTCCGGTGCGGGCGGCACGGAAGCGCAGGACTGGGCAAGCATGCTCGAGCGCATGTATATGCGCTACGCCGAACGCAAGGGCTTTAAGGTCACCCTTGAAGAAGAAACACCGGGCGAAGTCGCCGGCATCAAGTCCTGCACGCTCTTTATTGAGGGCGAGTGGGCGTACGGCACGCTGCGCACCGAAACCGGCATTCATCGTCTGGTGCGTAAGAGCCCCTTTGACGCCAATGCGCGCCGTCACACCTCCTTCACCTCGGTCTACGTCTATCCGGAAGTGGATGATTCCATCGACATTGAAATCAATCCTGCCGATCTTTCCATCGACGTCTTCCGCGCTTCGGGCGCAGGCGGTCAGCACATCCAAAAGACCGAGTCAGCCGTCCGAATTCACCACAAGCCCACCGGCATCATTACGATCTGTCAGGATGACCGCTCGCAGCACCGCAACCGTGAAAAAGCCATGCAGCAGCTCAAGGCTAAGCTCTATGAGCTGGAAATGCGCAAACGCATGGAAGCGCAGACGAAGCTCGAAGAGTCGAAGTCTGACATCGGCTGGGGTCACCAGATCCGCAGCTACGTGCTTGATCAGTCGCGCGTGAAGGACCTGCGTACCGGCGTTGAAACCGGCAACACGGGCGGCGTGCTCGACGGTGATCTTGATCAATTCATCGAAGCGAGCTTGAAGGGCGGCGTGAATGCCGTTCCGGCGGCCGAATAAGCCCCAAGCTCCGAACTACCCTATTCCAGACTCAACGCTTCGGAAAGCCCTGCACTGCACCCTTCCGAAGTGCTCGTTGGATCCCAACATCCGCAAAACACTTTTAGGGGAATCAAATGGCAGAAGCCCAGCAGAACCCTCAGACCGTTCAGGCCCCGGCCGAAGACGAAAACCATATCATCGCCGAGCGCCGCGCCAAGCTTGCCGCGCTGCGCGCCGCCGGCGTCGCTTATCCGAACGACTTCAAGCGTACGGATCTCTTCGGCGACCTTACGGCCAAATACGGCGCAATGACGGCGGAGGAGCTTGAAGCCGCCGCCCCCGAAGTTGCCTGCTCAGGCCGCATCATGCTCAAGCGCATCATGGGCAAGGCCTCCTTCTGCACGGTGCGCGACTTCACCGGCACGATGCAGTACTTCGTGCAGCAAAATGAAGTCGGCCCCGACGCCTATGCTGCCTTTAAGACGTTCGACCTGGGCGACATCGTCGCTGCCAAGGGCGTGCTTTTCCGCACCCATGCCGGCGACCTCGCCATTCGCGTGAAAGAAATCCGTCTGATGACCAAGAGCATCCGTCCGCTGCCCGATAAGCACAAGGGCCTGCAGGACACGGAGCTTTGCTACCGTCAGCGCTACGTCGACCTCATCATGAACGAGGAATCGCGCAACCGCTTCCTCACCCGCTCGAAGGCCATTGCCGCCATCCGCGCCTTCATGCTCAATCACCGCTTCCTTGAAGTGGAAACGCCGATGCTCCACCCGATCCCGGGCGGCGCCAATGCAAAACCCTTTATCACGCACCACAATGCGCTCGATATGGATATGTACCTGCGCATCGCGCCGGAACTGTATCTGAAGCGCCTCGTGGTCAGCGGTTTTGAACGCGTCTTTGAAATCAACCGCAACTTCCGCAACGAAGGCGTGTCGATTCGCCATAACCCCGAATTCACGATGATGGAGTTCTACGCGACGTATTGGACGTACCGCGATCAGATGGACTTCACCGAAGAGCTCCTGCGCACGGTTGCCAAAGAAGCGACGGGTTCGATGGTTCTCCAGTATCAGGGCCAGGAAATCGATCTCTCCAAGCCTTTCCATCGCCTGACGCCGCTTGCCGCCATCAAGAAGTTCGCTCCGAACTACACCGATGAAGAACTCAACAACCCGGACTTCATCCGCGCCGAGCTTAAGCGCCTCGGCGGTGAGATCCCGGTTGACGCCGGCCTGGGCGCTCTGCAGATGGCGCTTTTTGAAGAAACCGCCGAAGCCAAGCTGATCGAACCGACCTTCATCATTGACTATCCGGTTGAAATCTCGCCGCTCGCCCGCGCGTCCGACGCCGATCCTGAAATCACCGAACGTTTTGAGCTTTACATTGCCGGCCGAGAAACCGCCAACGGGTTCTCTGAGCTCAACGATCCGGACGATCAGGCTGCCCGCTTCCGTGCTCAGGCTGACAAGAAGAGCCACGGCGACGACGAAGCGATGTATTACGATGCTGACTACATCCGTGCTCTGGAATACGGTCTGCCCCCGACCGCCGGCTGCGGCATCGGCATTGACCGTTTCATGATGCTGCTCACCGACGCTCCGACGATCCGCGACGTGCTGCTCTTCCCGCACATGCGCCCGGAAAACACGAAGTAATCCATGATGCAGGGTTCCTTTATCCCTGCGTTTGGAAGCTCATCGAGCCGATCCTTCGGGTCGGCTGAATTCAAAGCCCGCCGCGAGGCACTCACGCGAGTCCTCACTGCGGGCTTTGTGCTTCCGGACGCATCCGGCAGCTGGTCAAGCGCAGCGCTCTGCGCGCACCCGGGGCTGATTCCCATTCGCCTTTCAAGCGGCGTTCTCATTGGCCGCACGGCTCCCGAATGGGCGGACAAAATCAGCCGCATGCCCGGCATTACTCAGCACCAAACAGGGCTGCGTCTCGATGCGGCACATTTGCTCGACTTCGGCATCGCAATGCGGGCCGCCCACCTTTCTCAGGGATGGCGCGGAGAGCTCCTTGACCTCTTCAGTCTTTCCGAGTCTGCGCAAAAGGGAGTCACTGTGCGCCTCGAGCGAGCGCTCTACCGTCCTCTGGGAGCGCTGACCCGAGCGGTTCATCTCTCGGCTCGTTTGCGCGATCCCGTTGACGAATTCGACCCGGTTTATATCCTAGGGCAGCGAAGCCGCACCAAACGAGTCGGCCCCGGCCTGTGGGACGGCCTCGCCGCAGGGATGGTGGGAGCGGGTGAAACGCCCGCTGAAGCGCTGCTGCGCGAAGCGCATGAAGAGGCCTCGCTCCCGGCAGCGGACGCACAAAATGCTCGATATCTGGGCAGCTTTTTAATTTCCCGGGCCGTATCGGGCGGCTGGATGTTAGAAGCTTCTTATACCCACGACCTGGTGGTCCCCGCTGGCTTCGAACCCTGCGCGGCAGATCATGAAGTCGAGCGCTTTGCACGCTTTTCGGCACGAGAAGTACTCGACCTGATTGCAGCACGCAAGGTCATGCACGAAGCAGCTTCGTCTCTCCTCTTTTCCATGGCGGCAACGCCCAGCGCTGCGGATTAAAGATCTCTTCAAGGCTTCTCAATCGTAAAGCGGTCAATCATCTGCACACGGCGAGGCTCGGCTTTCTCCAAGCTTCCCGAAACCACATAGACCTCGCCCACGAGTACGCGGCCTTTGACGCAATAGTGAATAAAACTCTGCTCGGAAGCATCGCGCCAATTAGTGTGTTTTTTATGGAAACGGCTCGATCGGTGCGGCTGCATGCCGGTCTCAAAAAGATAACTGTAGCTTTCGAGCTCGTTTTCCGTCATGCTCTTCAACGCCGGCCGTACCTTGCCCAAATGCTTCAAAGTACCGTCCGCCACAGCATCATTGGCCTTGGTGCCGGCGGTGTCGGCTGTCACGAACACCGCGCCCTTGGGCGCATGCAGAACCTTGAAAAAATCGGCGTCATAGGTGAAGTCGGGCTGCGTCACTCGGGCCGGACAGAAGCTTGGGTCATCGTTGTCGCGCACTTTAAGCGCCTTGGTGCGCGAATAGACATGGTCGTGTCCCTGAAGCACCACATCGATCCGAAGGTCGTCAATCAGCGCTGTCAGCGCTTGCCGAACGCGCCGGATATCAGCATCTTCGAGCGAATGGTAGCCCTTTGAATAAATCCCCTTGTGCAGCGCCAAAATGACCCATTGTGCACCGCGCTCTCGTGAAGTCCGGACATCCTTTTTGAGCCATTCAAGCTGTGCGAGGCTCAATGCTGAATGCTGAGCATGCTGGTTGTCATTGGTATTAAGCACTGCAAAATGCACTCTTCCCCAATCAAACGAATAGGTTGCGCCGCCGTCGGGATCCTCTTTGAGGCCACTCGTCAGAGCCGCTCCGCCAGTAAGCGCATCATTGACATTGAAGTGCCGCTCAAACGCTCCAAAGCTCCGCACGCCGTCCTGAAGCGAATAGACCTCATGATTGCCGGCAACCGGCGCCACTGTGGTCTGCATCAGAATCGGTGCTGAACGCTTGAAAAGGTCGAACCATTCGTCCTCAATACTGCCGGTTTCAACAAAATCACCGGTGTGCAGCACGAAGTCTGCATTCGGAAAGTGCCGCAGGGCCTCTAAGAGCGTATCGGCGCCGTAAGCCGCCTCATTGCGCTTATGTTCGTTGTAGTAGGCGTTCTGTGTGTCGGAGACCTGAATAAAGGAAACTTCGTCCGTCTTGTCCGGATCGGCCGCGGTTTTGAAGCTGCCGACAGGGCTCAGCACTTTGCCCTTTGCGGCAATGCGCCAATACCAAAGCGTGCCGGGACTGAGACTCGAAACCTCTGCGCGGCAAATCGTCTCTGGACGCGTCAAAACGCCAATCTCAACGTGATCGGGTTTTCTGGCGCCGTCCTTGGGCCGCCATTTCACACTTCGCCCTTCATCAGTGAAGTAGCCGAGGATGGTACTGTCGGCCTTTTCCGAACGAAAAAGAAAATACCCGTCAGCCCGTTCGTTCCAGAAAACGGCTTTGCACCTGCATTGTCTGAACCGGAATGCGGGTGATCTGCGCAAAATCACTCGATGGAGAGAGCTCGACATTCAGGTCGTCCGGTGCTGCATTCATGAACCAGCTGAAGCCCCGTGATGTGTGCGGATCCCCTTTGATCGTCACGACGATTCGGTTTGGAAGCGCATCCATCGCCAAAACACTGACCGCCGGCTTTTGTTCGAGCAGCTGAGGGAGCGGTTCCTTTGCGGCTGCGCAAGACTGCCCTAAGCAGAGGCCAAGGACGAAAACGCTCAGCCCTGCTGCTGTGCCCATCCGGGGCTGAAGGCACTTGAAGCGCTGCATGAAAAAACCTCATCGATCAATATGTTTTCAGTCTGCCAAAAAACGGAAAAGGCCGACCGGCAGCCTTCATGGACTGCTGCGGACGGCCTTGAGCAGAGACGTCTAATCGGCAGATCAAACGAAATCAATCCCGCTCGTTAAGCCAAGCCTGAAGAATGGCCTCCAGGATTTGCTCATTGGACTTCTGCGGATCGTCGGCAAAGTCAGGCAGCTTTACCACCATGTCGTGGAGCTTCACAAAGGAAAGCGTCAGCGGATCGAGATCAGGATCCGCATCGTAAAGCTCTTCGGCAATGCGCTGCACGTCAGACCAGTGAAGCTCCATGGCGATCTCCTTTACTCTCCGACAATGTTGCGGTTGTACTTGGGAATCTCAATCGTGATGTCTTCCGTACCAACCGTGGTCTGGCAGGAAAGACGCGATTCGGCACATGCGCCGTAGGCCGTATCGAGATGATCGAGCTCATTGTCGGACGGTTCGTTAAGGCTGTCGAAACCCTGACGCACGATGACGTGACAGGTCGCGCAGGCGCAGTTGAATTCACAGGCATGCTGAATCTTCACGCCGTTGGCAAGCAGCGCCCTGGCAAGGTTGGCGCCGGTTTCAGCTTCAAAGGTCTTGCCTTCCGGGCAGAGCTCAGCGTTGGGGAGAACAGTGATCTTTGGCATTTATCGTTTCTCTGGGATCAAGAAAAATTCAATTGGAAATATCAGGAACCGGAGGGCTTTTCATCAAACAACGCGTCATTGACGCTGCGGCCGGCCAATGCAGCGCGAATGGAGCGATCCATACGGCGCTCAGCAAAAGCTTCAGTGCCCTTTGACAAAGCCTCCACGGCTTTATGAATCACGTCGGCATCCGTGCCGTTAATGGCAGAGCCGACCGCTCGAGCGAGCCGATCAATTTCAGACTGCTCTTCAGGCGACAAGAGATCGCCGTCCTGCGTAAGCGCGCTGGCGGTGCTTTCGAGAAGGCGCTTGGCTTCCACCTGCTCTTCACGGAGTTTGCGAGCCTGCATATCGGCTTCGGCACTCGAATTGCCTTCCCGGAGCATGCGCACAATTTCTTCGTCGGTGAGGCCGTACGAAGGCTTCACGACAATGGAAGCCTCTACGCCGCTCGTCATTTCTCGTGCAGACACGGACAAGAGACCGTCGGCATCCACTTGAAAGGTCACGCGGATGCGGGCTGCCCCAGCTGCCATCGGAGGAATGCCGCGAAGCTCAAAACGAGCGAGCGAACGGCAGGCATCCACCACTTCGCGTTCACCCTGCACAACATGTACCGCCATCGCGGTCTGACCGTCACGGAAAGTCGTGAAATCCTGCGCCCGCGCGACTGGGATGGGACTGTTGCGGGGAATGATCTTTTCGACCAGTCCGCCCATCGTTTCGATGCCGAGCGACAAGGGCGTGACGTCAAGCAGCAGCCAATCCTCGCCTTCGGCGGCATTGCCCGCAAGCTTATTGGCCTGCATTGCGGCACCGACGGCTACCACGCAGTCCGGGTCAATGCCCGTCAACGGCGCAAAGCCGAAATAAGCTTCCACCTCGCGGCGCACACAGGGCATGCGGGTGGAACCGCCCACCAGCACCACGCCTTTAATCTGGTCTTTTTCGAGCTTCGCATCACGCAAAACATTGGCAACAGCTTCAAGCGTTTCATCCACGAGCGACTTTGTGAGCTGATCAAAGATCACACGAGTGAGCGTAAAGGCATGAGTACCCGAAGAGAGTTCAAGTTTAAGAACCGTCTCCGGCGCATCCGTGAGCGCTTCCTTCGCCGCCTTCGCGCGGTCAAGCAGCTGACGGCGGTCTTCTGCGGTAAGTTCAACGCTGCCGAGCTGCGACACCGCCCAGTCAACCACCGCATGATCAAAATCATCGCCCCCCAGCGCCGCATTGCCGCCCGTGCCGAGCACTTCGAAAACGCCGCGCGAAAGCTTGAGGAGAGAGACGTCAAAGGTGCCGCCGCCCAGGTCATAGACCAAATAGACGCCCTCTGCACCGTTGTCGAGCCCATAGGCCAAAGCCGCCGCCGTGGGTTCGTTTAAAAGACGCAGAACGGAAAGGTTCGCCAGTCGTGCCGCATCCTTTGTCGCCTGACGCTGAGCGTCATCAAAATAAGCGGGCACGGTGATCACAGCGCCGGTCAATTCACCGCCGAGCTGCGTTTCTGCACGCTTGGCAAGCGTCTTCAAAATCTCAGCGCTCACTTCTACCGGACTTTTGTCCCCCTGAACCGTACGGATCGCCACGCCTCCGGGCGCATCAACGATTTCGTAGGGCAGCACGGGCAGCGTTTTGAGTTCGCTGCGGCCTCGCGCGAGCAGGCGCTTGGCCGAATAGACGGTGTTGCGCGGATCGCTCTCGGCATGTGCAAGCGCATCCCACCCCGTTTCAACCGACCCATCCTTCAGGTAGCGCACGACAGAAGGCAGGAGCTGGCGGCCGACCTCGTCGGCAAGCACAACAGGTTCACCGCTCTTTACGGTCGCAGCAAGCGAATTCGTGGTGCCGAGATCAATGCCGACAGCAAGGCGATGCTCATGCGGCGCAGCAGAAAGTCCCGGCTCAGCGATTTGAAAGAGGGCCATGTTTTCTATCTCTTCTTATGTGGGCGAAGGCGCGCGCCCGGCGATTTCTTCCGATGCGTGCGCCTTGGTCAAGCGAATAAATGGAAAGGGTTAATCAGCGTTTTGCTCAAGAAAACGTTCAATGAACATCAGTCGGCGGGTGAGATCAACGGCCTTGTCCCAGTCATGCGTTTCGTCGATCGCACTGCTGAGCGCTTCGAGCACTTTGTCGGCAGCGCCTCGCGCTTCATCGCGAACCGCGTTCTTCTCATCATCACCGCAAGCATCATCCATGGCTTCCCGCCAGGCCATCTGCTGCATCAGGAAGTCCGTCGGCATGCGCGTGTTCGTTTCTGCGCCGACACTGCGGCCGGCCGCCTCACAGAGCCAAACGGCACGCTTCACCGGATCTTTGAGCACCGCATAGGCCTCATTGATGCGCGAAGCCCATTGTTCTGCCACACGGCGCTCGGCAGCGGGACGATCTGCGAAACGGTCCGGATGCACCTGCAGGATGGCCCGTTCGTGTGCGGCGTGCAGCGCCTCCAAATCCACTTTGAAGGCGGGCTTAAGGCCGAAGAGTTCAAAAGGCGTCATCTGAGCCATGACCGATCAACCCTCAGATCTGGAAGGACTCGCCGCAGCCGCAGCGGCTCTTCTCATTAGGATTGTGGAACTTGAAGCCTTCCTGCAGGCCTTCTCGCGTGTAGTCGAGCTCAGTGCCGTCGAGATACGGCAGACTCTTTTCGTCAACGAGCACTTTCACGCCGAAACTTTCCCAAACTTTATCGTCGGGTTCGACCTGATCAGCAAACTCGAGCTTATAGGCCATGCCGGAACAGCCGGAGGTTTTGACGCCCAAGCGCAGGCCAACGCCTTTGCCGCGGCGGGCCAGATACTTTTGCACGTGCTTGGCAGCGGCTTCAGTAAGCGTAACGGACATGATGATTATTCCTTCTTGGCATCCTGCTCAGCGGGATGCTGCTTGGCGCGGTAGTCAGCGATGGCGGCCTTGACGGCATCCTCGGCCAGAATTGAACAGTGGATCTTCACGGGCGGCAGCGCAAGCTCGTCGGCGATCTGAGCGTTGGTAATCTTGCCGGCTTCTTCGAGCGTCTTGCCCTTGACCCATTCACTGACGAGTGAAGAGCTCGCAATGGCTGAGCCGCAGCCATAGGTCTTAAACTTCGCGTCCTCAATGACGCCTTCAGGATTGACTTTGATCTGCAGACGCATAACGTCGCCGCAGGCGGGTGCGCCCACCATGCCCGTACCGACGTCCTGTGCGTTCTTGTCGAGCGTGCCGACGTTGCGGGGGTGTTCGAAGTGGTCAATCAGTTTTTCGCTGTAGGCCATTCTCTTTCTCCGGAAGACGGTACCGGGAGTCTTTGCTCCCGGGAGGGGGTCTTCATCAATGTTGAATTAATGTTCTGAACCACTGAAATTAGTGCGCGGCCCACTCGACCTTCGAGATGTCCTCGCCGTTCTGGTGCATTTCCCAGAGAGGGCTCTTTTCGCGAAGATCCTTCACGGCCTTGGTAAGGCACTTAACGGCGTAGTCAATTTCTTCTTCCGTCGTGAAGCGTCCAAGCGTGAAGCGAATCGACGAGTGCGCAAGTTCCGCATCGCGGCCGAGCGCGCGGAGCACGTAGGAGGGCTCGAGCGACGCAGACGTGCAAGCCGACCCCGATGAGACGGCCAGATCCTTCACCGCCATCATGAGGCTTTCCCCCTCAATGAACGCAAAGCTCACGTTGAGGTTGAAGCAGACGCGGTGCTCCCAGGAACCGTTGAGGTAGACATCCGAAATATTCTTCTGAATGCCTTCCCAGAGACGATCGCGAAGGCGCTTGATGCGCGGCACTTCCGTAGCCATTTCTTCGCGGGCAAGGCGGTAAGCTTCGCCCATGCCGACGATCTGGTGCGTGGGCAGGGTCCCCGAACGCATGCCACGTTCGTGTCCGCCGCCGTGCATCTGGCACTCAATGCGCACACGCGGCTTGCGGCGAACGTAGAGTGCGCCAATGCCCTTGGGGCCGTATACCTTGTGCGCAGAAAGACTCATCAAATCGACCTTCAGATGGTCAACATTGAGATCGATCTTGCCGGCAGCCTGCGTAGCGTCGCAGTGAAAGACAATGCCGCGCTCGCGGCAGAGCTCGCCAATACGGGCAATATCCTGAATGACGCCGATTTCGTTATTCACCGCCATGACCGAGATAAGCGTGGTGTCCGGGCGAATAGCATTGACTAAGTCATCCCAGCGGATCATGCCTTCTTCGTCAACGTCAAGATACGTCACTTCGTAGCCTTCGCTTTCGAGGTGGCGCATGCTGTCGAGCACGGCCTTGTGTTCAGTCTTGACCGTAATAAGGTGCTTGCCCTTGTCGCGATAGAAATGCGCTGCACCCTTGATCGCCAGATTGTCAGCTTCCGTCGCGCCGGACGTGAATACAATTTCGCGCGGATCCGCGCCGATCAGCGCAGCAATCTGCGTGCGGCCCTCTTCAACGGCCTTCTCAGCTTCCCAGCCGTAGCTGTGACTGTGGGAGGCGGGGTTCCCAAAATGATCGTGCAGATAAGGAACGAGCTTTTCGACCACGCGGGGATCGCACGGCGTCGTAGCGGAGTAGTCGAGGTAAATCGGAAGCTTCATGACTGAAAGTCCAAAGTATGCAAGGGGAAATCGGGTTCAAGCGCTTTTGCGCACGGGAATGACCGCGGGAATACTCACGGAAGCGCTGCTGTCAGCCTCTGCGGCTTCACGCGCCTCATGCTCCTCAATGAGACATTCGAGCGAACGGCTCGCCAAGAAGCTCTCAATAACGGAATTGAGCTCTTCCCAGAGGTGATGCGTGAGGCAGGCGGCCCCGCCGAGGCAGGTACCTTCACCGCGGCACTGCGTTGTGTCCATGTTCTCGTCTACAGCCAAAACAATGCGATCGATGGTGATTTGAGAAGCAGGCTCGGAAAGCTTGTAACCGCCTGCCGGTCCGCGCGTACTCTCAACGAGCCCGGCACGGCGCAGTCGGCAAAAGATTTGCTCGAGATACGCGAGCGAAATCTTCTGGCGTTCCGCAACCTGCGCAATCGGCACCGGCGCATCGCTTTCACGAGCACGCATGGCGATGTCGACCATGGCGGTAACGGCAAAACGGCCTTTAGTCGTCAGCTTCAACTTCGTCTCCCATCGAACAGAGGCTGACGATTCTCGCTAGGGAGGCAGGTCAGCCGCTCAATCCTGACTGTTCTTGTCAATTTTGTGAGCGGATTCTACGCCAACAATCCTGAGTGATCAAGTCAGAAATTAGGGTTAGTGCTTGAGTTTATTCTGACTTACACTGTTAGATTGAGATTTACAGGCCGTAATGGGGAGGTATTTTGCAATACGGCCTTCAGGAGGCTTGAGCGTTTGCCGCAGAAGATGCGGCACGGGCAGCAAGGAGCTGCTTGGCCTTCTTTTCAAAGTTTTCGATGATCCCCTCACACGCATCCGAGCAGTATTCGTAAACGCGCGTAAATCCTTCGTTCAGGCCATAGTAGGGATCGGGCACAATCGCTTCGTCAATGTCGTTGGCGTAGCGCATGAGGAGCTGAATCTTGTGGCGCATGGCGGCGGGAGCTCGCTGCTGAAGTTCAGTGAGCACTTCCCAGTCCATTGCCAAAATTAAATCGAACTTTTCGAAGTCGCTCGCTTCAATCTGGCGAGCACGGTGTCCGGCGAGCTGCACATCTCGGCGGCGGCAGGTGAGCACGGCTCGGGCATCACAGGGTTCGCCTTCATGAGCATCGCTCGTACCGGCGCTGTCGCTGAGCATCACGTCTTCAAAACCAGCCTCTTTCGCCTTCTTGGCGAAGATGGCTGCTGCCATTGGGCTGCGGCAAACATTTCCCGTGCAGACAAAAAGAATTTTGATCGCTTGGTTGTTGTTCATTTTGTTGTCCGTTCACCAAAATCCCAGAATCGGGCGAAGGTCTGCGCAGGGCAAGGTTCTCCCCACGGTGCATTATCCTACGCTAGCTTGCTGAAAATTCATAGACTCAATTGTGAGAAGTTCAGGCTGGAGCCGAAGCACCGAAAGCTTGTTTTCTCAATGCCATCAGCTCTTCACGTACGCGTGCAGCCTTTTCGAAATCCAGATTCTTGGCATAACTCATCATTTCTTCTTCGAGCTCGCGGAGACGTTTTGACAACGTTTTTTCGTCCATCGGCAGCGCGTCGGACGCCGACAACTCCGGCGCCACATCTGGACCGCGATAAACCCCGTCAATGATTTCTCGCACCGCCTTCTTTACGCCCTGGGGCACAATGCCGTGCTCACGATTAAAGTCTTCCTGCTTTTGCCGGCGGCGATTGGTTTCGTTTAGCGCTGCCTTCATCGAATCGGTCATTTTGTCGCCGTAGAGGATGGCACGGCCATGCAGATTACGCGCAGCACGACCGATTGTCTGGATCAGTGAGCGAGTCGAACGCAGGAACCCTTCTTTGTCAGCATCGAGAATAGCCACCAGTGAAACTTCCGGAATGTCGAGACCTTCGCGCAGCAAGTTAATGCCGACAAGAACGTCGAATTTGCCTGCTCGGAGATCCCGGATGATCTCCACACGCTCGACCGTGTCGATATCCGAGTGGAGATACCTCACCTTCACGCCTTCTTCGGACAGAAAGTCAGTCAAATCTTCCGCCATTTTCTTAGTGAGCGTCGTCACCAGCACGCGTTCGCCCTGCTTCACCGTTTCAGAAATTTCAGACAAAAGATCATCCACCTGTGTCGTTGCCGGCCGGACTTCAACCGCAGGATCAATCAGGCCGGTCGGACGCACGACCTGCTCGACCACCTCACCCTGACTGCGTTCGAGTTCGTATTCCGCCGGCGTTGCCGACACGAAAATCGACTGACGCATTTTGGCCTCGAACTCATCAAACCTCAGCGGCCGGTTGTCGAGCGCCGAGGGCAGTCTGAACCCGTAGCGAACCAGCGTTTCCTTTCGCGCACGGTCACCGCGGTACATGCCGCCGAGCTGTCCCATCATCACGTGGCTTTCATCAAAGAACATCAGCGCATCAGCGGGCAGATAGTCAATGAGGCAGGGCGGCGCGGCCCCGGGAGCAAGCCCAGTCAGGTGGCGGGAATAGTTTTCGATTCCTTTGCAGAACCCCACCTGATCGAGCATTTCCAGATCGAAATTGGTGCGCTGCTCCAAGCGCTGCGCTTCTACGAGGAGATTGTCCTTTAAGAGCTCAGCCTCGCGCACCTTCAGCTCGGCCTTGATCGATGTGATAGCCCGCACGATTTCGTCGCGCGGCGTAACGTAGTGGCTCGCCGGATAGACGACAAAACGCTGCACTTTCTGCACCACTTTGCCCGTGAGCGGATCAAAAAGCGAAACGGTATCCACTTCATCGTCAAAAAGTTCAACCCGTACGGCAGTCTCTGCATGTTCAGCCGGGAAAATGTCAATGGTGTCGCCCCGCACGCGGAAAGTACCGCGATTGAACTCCATATCGCTGCGCTTATATTGAATCTTCACGAGCTGGTTGATCAGCTGGCGCTGTGAGCGACGATCCCCCTGACGCAGGATCATGCGCATGGTCGTGTAGCTTTCGGGCGAACCAATGCCGTAAATAGCCGACACGGTTGCCACAATAATCGTATCTCTGCGCTCGAGGATTGACTTCGTTGCCGCCAAACGCATCTGCTCAATATGGTCGTTCACCGCGGCATCTTTTTCAATGAAGAGGTCGCGTGCTGGAACGTAGGCCTCCGGCTGATAGAAGTCATAGTAGGAAACGAAATACTCCACTGCGTTTTCAGGAAAGAAGTCGCGCATCTCGGAATAGGTCTGCGCGGCCAGCGTCTTATTGGGCGCAAAGATGATGGCCGGAACACCCTCACGGGCAATGATGTTGGCCATCGTGAAGGTTTTGCCCGACCCGGTCACGCCGAGAAGCGTCTGATTCATCAAACCGTTTTCAATGCCTGCGCAGAGCGCATCAATCGCGGCCGGCTGGTCGCCGGCAGGCGGGAATGGAGCATGAAGCACAAAAGGCGAATTGGGGTAGGCGTAAGTCGGCATTGATGCTGCAAAAGGCGGAACAATCTGTTGAAATGCAATTCTACGGTGCACCTTACCGCTGCAGAGAGAATTTCCAACAATTTGATTTTTCTGATTTTACATTTGGTAACATTTGTATTATTTTGAAAATTTGACACTCTAAACGGGCTTCCGTAAAATTTGCAGTCTTGATTCCCCGATAGCTCAGTCGGTAGAGCGACGGACTGTTAATCCGCAGGTCGCTGGTTCGAACCCAGCTCGGGGAGCCAAGAAAAATTTAAACGGACGTGCCCAGCACGGTCGTTACCGGATTCCCCGATAGCTCAGCCGGTAGAGCGACGGACTGTTAATCCGCAGGTCGCTGGTTCGAACCCAGCTCGGGGAGCCAAAAATTTCAAAGGGAGCGTGCATCATGCACTGCTCCCTTTTTTTAATTGGGTATAGCCCTTTCTCGCCGTCAATCCTCTCGAGTCCTTTGATACGGCTCAGTTCCATTACGACCAACACGGACTGCGCTCCTCCTAGAATGAATAATCTGCGCTCAGGTTTACCGCGCATCTTCATTATTCAAAGCAACCGGAGGGCCGCATGCGCCACTCACCTCAAGAGATCTTCAATACTGCCGCACGCTGGCTCGAGGCCACAGGGAGCACCCCGTACGAAGCCCGCGTTGTTGCCGACCATTTAACAAACGCCAACCTTCGCGGTCATGACAGCCACGGCGTGGGCATGATCGCCATGTATGCCCTCTATCAGAAAGACGGCCGTCTGAAATCCAATACGCCGGCTCGTCTCGTCAAGGATGCCGGATCCATTCTGCAGTTTTCCGGTGACCGCGGATACGGTCAGCGCGTCGGCTTCGAAGCCACAAATGCAGCCATCGAACGCGCCAAGCAAAACGGCATCTGCATGTACACCATTGCCAACACCTGTCACCTTGGGCGCATCGGCACCTATGGCGAACAGTGCGCTGATGCCGGCATGGTGAGTCTGCACTTTGTGAACGTCAATCAGTTTGATCCGCTTGTAGCGCCTTACGGCGGCGCGGATGCTCGATTCGGCACGAACCCCTTCTGTTGTGCCATTCCGGCAGCCAACAACCACGGTCGATTCATCCTCGACTTTGCAACCTCCATCGTGGCCATGGGCAAAACCCGCGTAGCCTTCCTCGCTGGAAAGCACTTTGATGAACCAGTGATCATTGATCGCAACGGCAACGAAACGGCGGACCCTGCCCCCATGTGGCGTGAACCGCGCGCCGCACTGATGCCGATGGGCCGCTACAAAGGCGCCGGACTCTGCTTTGCCTGCGAACTCCTTGCCGGCCTGCTCTCCAAGGGCGGCACGATTGCTGACAAGCACCCGCGCGACGGTGCGATCGTCAACAACATGACCTCTTTCGTGATTGACCCGGCTGCGCTTTGCGATCTCGCCTGGATGAAGGAAGAGATGGACGCCATGATCGACTATGTCAAGGCCTCTCCGCAGCCCAATCCCGAAAACCCTGTTCTGATGCCGGGCGAAATCGAACGCATCCGCACAGCGGACCGTGAAGCCCACGGAGTGGAAATTTCCGACGGCGAATGGGCTGCCATCATCAAAACCTGCCGCGATGCAGGTGTGCCTGAGTCTGAACTCCAAGCTTAAGAGACTGCTCCCCTGCGAGCCCGACGCATGCATCAAGACTGCGCCGGGCTTTTTTATCGGCTTCAGAGAAGCGAAAACCCCCGTAGACCGAAATCTGCGGGGGTTCGTATAGGGAGCCTGGCGATGACCTACTTTCACTGGAAATACAACCAACTATCATCG